>FWPV01005863.1_pt1 | contig 24135 bp, 14 predicted proteins | sample 2228371 | NCBI WGS metagenome assembly FWPV01 (sample SAMEA103939776, study PRJEB20133) | metagenome | reverse complement strand
CCTCCCTGGAGGGAGGGGTTGGGAGGGCTGCGCCCTCCCGAGAACAAATAGTTTCATGCTGGGGCGGTTGGGGGAAGGGGAAACCGGGTTTTCCCATGCCCCTCCCTGGAGGGAGGGGTTGGGAGGGCTGCGCCCTCCCGAGAACAAATAGTTTCATGCTGGGGCGGTTGGGGGAAGGGGAAACCGGGTTTTCCCATGCCCCTCCCTGGAGGGAGGGGTTGGGAGGGCTGCGCCCTCCCGAGAACAAATAGTTTCATGCTGGGGCGGTTGGGGGAAGGGGAAACCGGGTTTCCCCATGCCCCTGCCGATGGGGCTCAGGGGAGGAGGGGCTGTGGCCCTCAACCGTGAACGCCGCAGAAGCGGGAGGGCGCCCGGGGCGATTGCCTGGATCAATCCCAGCGACGCTCGTCCACAAACGGTTTGGTGTCGTCGGGCAGGCTGGGAACGACCTCGACGCGGCAGTGAAGCTTGAGCGCCTCGTGCAAGGCGGTCTCGACCGCAGCGCTCACCGTGGCAGGGTCGGTGTCGCTCGTTGGCACTACCCGACAGATCAGGTCATCGCGGTGGCTTTCGCGCACCACCACCGCCTGGTAAGCGGCCACGCCCGCGATGGCGCGCACCGTCTCATCAATATGGCGCGGATGCACGAACAGCCCGCGCACTTTGACGCTGTCGCCGCTGCGTCCGAGCCAGCCCACCAACCGCGGCGTGGGGATGACCGTGGCCGGGCCAGGCTCCATCACCGCTGAGAGGTCGCCTACAGCGAAACGCACCAGAATGTAGTCGCGTCGAAAGAGCGTCACCACAACCTCGCCGGTCTGACCGGGCGGCAGCGGCTCGCCGCTGTTCAAATCGCAGACCTGCACCAGCGCATCGGAGGGCAGGTGCCAGCCCTGGCGTTCGGGGCCGTTGTAGCCCAGGTTGCCCGCCTCAGCGGTGCCGTAGCCATCGTAGACCAGGATGCCGTACTGCTCTTCGAAGAGCGCGCGCAGCGAGGGCGGCAGTGGTTCGGCGGCCACGAAGGCCTTGTTCAGCGGCCAGGCCCGCGGATCATGGCCCAGTTCCACGGCCTTCTCTAGCAGGGCCTTCAGGTAGCTCGGCAACCCGGCATAGGCGGTAACGCCGAGGCTGGCTATGGCCTCGATCTGCTGCTGCTGCGCGCCGATCCCCGCCGGGATCACCGTGCAGCCAACGGCGCGGGCGCCCTCCTCGAACATCACCCCGGCGGGCGTCAGATGATAGCCGAAGCAGTTGAGCACCACATCGCCCGGCCCAAAACCGGCGGCGCGAAAGGCCGGCGCCCAGCGCCACGAGTCCGGCTCGTCCGGTTCAGGGTCATAGATCGGGCCAGGCGACTGGAAGATCCGCCGCAGGGTCGAAAGCGGCACCGTCAGCATCCCGCCGAGTCCCGGCCCCTGGCGCTGGATCTCGACCAGATGCTCCTTGCGCAACACCGGCAGGCGTGACAGCTCGGCGGCGCTCTGTATCGCCGTGGGATCCAACCCGGCGGCGTCCATCCGCTGGCGAAAGGCGGGCGAGTGGTCGTAGCCATAGGCGACAATCTCGCGCACCCGCTGGTCAAAACTGGCGTAGAAAGCCTGGAGATCCATGGCGCCTCATTATTGCTTGGGATGGGCGTGGGAAAACGCGGTTATTCCTGTGCGCGATAGGGAGGGGAATGGGGAAACCCGGTTTCCCCATGCTCAGGATAGCCAGCGCTTGCGCCGTTTGTAATGTTTGACTTCGCGGTAACTCTTGCGCCCGCCGACTTCGTTCAACCCCAGGTAGAACTCGCGCACATCGGCATTGTCTTTCAGGTCTGCGGGCGAGCCATCGAGCACGATGCGCCCGTTTTCCATAATATACGCATGGTCGGCGGCATCGAGGGCCAGGCGCGCATTCTGCTCAACCAGCAGGATGGTCGTGCCCTGCTCCTGGTTGATACGCTTAATGATGCGGAAGATCTCTTCCACCAGCAGCGGCGCCAGGCCCAGGGAGGGTTCATCGAGCATAATCAGCCGGGGGCGGGCCATCAGCGCCCGTCCGATGGCGAGCATCTGCTGCTCGCCACCGCTGAGGAAGCCCGCCGTCTGATTCCGGCGCTCTTTCAGGCGCGGAAAGTAGTTGTAGACCAGTTCCAGATCCTGAGCGAAACCGCCGATCCCACGGGTATAGGCCCCGGCGCGCAGGTTTTCTTCGACCGTCAGATGCTCGAAGACGCGCCGCCCCTCCATGACCTGGAAGATACCCATGCGCACAATCGAGGCCGCGTCTTTTTTGTGGATGGGCTGGTCGAGAAAGCGGATCTCGCCATCGGTGACCTCGCCGTTCTCCGGCTTGAGCAGCCCCGAGATGGCCTTGAGCGTTGTGCTCTTTCCCGCGCCGTTGGAGCCGAGCACGGCGACGATACGGCCCTCGGGCACCTCCAGCGACAGGCCTTTGAGTACCAGAACTACATCGTTGTAAATGACCTCAATATTGTTGAGGGAGAGCATGGTTCCTTGCCCACGGGAGCGCGCGGCGCTCTAGTATGCGCTATGAAGGCGCAGCGATCACCGGAAGTTGGGAGGGTCTGGGAGGGCATAGCCCTCCCAGAAACTGCTGTTTCGTCCCGGCAGTGTGCGGCTGCGCTGCTACCTGGCCGAAATGAAGTCGGTGATCGCCACCCACGTGCCGTTCTCAACCCGGAAGATCCGCAGGGACTTTGCGCCAGCGTGGTCAGTATCGCTGAAGACGATCGGCTGGGTCACGCCGCCGGTCTCAATCGCCCCCATAGTCTGGAGCGTATTGCGGATATTCTCGCCGGTCAACTCCTTGCCATCGGCCAGCGTTCGCTCGATACCCGCCACCAGGATGGACATCGCCGTCCAGCCCTGGACGAAGGTGCTATCGGCGCCGCCGTAGTCAATACCCTTCTCCTTTGCAAACTCCAGGGCCACTCTGGCCCCTTCGGCTGCGGGGTCGAAGGGGATGGTGCCGACCACGCCCTCAGCGTCGGCGCCGGCGAGCTTGATCAGCAGTTCATTGGCGCACCAGTTCAAGCAGACGAACTGGATGTCCAGCCCCAGGCTTTTGGCGTTCTTGATGGCCAGGGCCGCCGGGGTGGAGACGTTCTGCAAGAAGACGTAGTTGGCGCCGAAGTCGCGGATCTGGGTAAGCTGAGGCGTCAGGTCAGTTGCGCCGCGAGGTGAGGGCACTTCCAGGGGCGTCTCGACGCCATTGGCCTGAGCAAAGGCGGTGCCATCGGCCAGGGGCGAACGTCCGAAGGGGCTATCGTTGAACAGGTAGGCGAACTTCGGCGCGCCGCTGTTGCCCTTCGCTTTCCAGTCCTCCAGCGCCCACTTCATGGCAATGATCATCTGGTCCGAATAGGTCGGCGCCACCAGGAAGTTGAAGGGCGTCTTGGCGGGATCGGCAAGCTCTGCCGAGTAGGAGGCCGAGATGAAGGGGATCTGATCCTCGGAGATGCGGCCCTTGAGCGCCTCGGTATCACCCGTGCCCCAGCCCGAGAAGACCACCACCTTGTCCTGGGTGACGAACTGGGTGTAGAGTTCTTCAGCCCGCGGCACCTCATAGGCGTAGTCCTGGCTGATCAGTTGCAACTGGCGTCCAGCCACGCCGCCGTTGGCGTTGCGCCAATCAATGTAGGCAATCTGTCCCTTGGAGTAGGGGGTTCCCACGTCTGCCGTCGCGCCGGTGAGGTCGAAGATCGCGCCGATCTTGATCGGCTCGCCGGCTGGGGCTGGTGTCGGGCCGGCGCCGGTTGCTCCTCCGCCGCCGGTTGTTCCGCCGGCGCCGGGCGCCGGCTGGCCACACGCCGCCAGCACCAGCGCCAGCGCCAGCAGCAGTGCCAGCATTCCGAACCGTCGTTGGTCGTTACCCATCGTGTCCTCCTTTGCTCATCAACACTCGCTGCGGCTGTGCCGCACACCGTGGGACCGGATATCTATCGTTCTCGGGAGGGCAAAGCCCTCCCAAACCCTCCCCCTGGCTTCCGGGGCTCAGTAACTGAACGGCCAGAGCCGGAAATAATCCTTGACATTGCGCCACATCTTGACGATGCCCTCAGGTTCGAAGATCAGGAAGAGGACGATCGCCAGACCGAAGGCGCCCTGCTGCATGTACGGCAGGTAGCTGTTAATCTGTGGCACGGCGCCGCTCATAAGGCGAGCCAGATTCGAGAGCAGCGCGGGCAGCAGAGTAATAAAGGCCGCGCCGTAGATCGAGCCTGAGACGCTGCCCAGCCCGCCGATGATGATCATCGCCAGGTAGAGAATACTGGTGTCAATGGTAAAGCGTTCCCAGGAGATGATGCCGCGGTAATGGGCCGTGAGCGCGCCCGCCATGCCGGCGAAGAACGACGACGTGGCGAAGGCCAGCAACTTGTAGCGGAAGAGATCGACCCCGATCACCTGGGCGGCGATGTCCTGGTCGCGAATGGCGACGAAGGCCCGTCCGGTGCGGCTACGGAAGAGGTTGCTGACGAAGATCACCGTCAGAATGAGACAGCCCACTGTCACCCAGTAGAAAGCGAAATCGGGGTTGCCAATCGCCGTCATCGGAATACCGAAGATGTTGCTGGTTTCGCGAGGGATCGACAGCGACTCGCCGATGCCCAGCAGTTTGCCGTGGGTGAGCACCCAGGTGATGATCTCCTGGGCCGCCAGGGTGGCAATCGCCAGGTAGAGGCCCTTGAGGCGCAGCGAAGGCAGCCCGAAGAACGCGCCCACCGCGGCGGTAAACAGGCTGGCGATGGGCACCGTCAGCCACATCGGCAGATCGAGCCGCGCGGCCATCAACCCGGCGCTGAAGGCGCCCACGGCCAGGAAACCGCCCTGCCCGATACTGATCTGGCCGGTATAGCCGACCAGAATGTTCAGCCCGATCGCCCCGATGGCAGCGATAGCGATCGTATTGGCCAGATTGAGCCAGTAGCGGTCGGCGAACCAGGGAAAGACCAGCACGGCTACCAGCACGAGGGCGATGCGCAGCCGCTGCGGCCAGTAAGGCCGCAGGGCCATATCCGCCGCGTAGTTCGTATGGAATGTTCCGCTCTGCATGGCCTCCCCTTATACCAGTTCTGCTTGGATCAGCTCCACAGCTCCACAACCCTACAGCTCCGCAAAGCCCTCTGTGGAGGTGTGGAGCTGAACCGGACAATGCGGTGGCTGCATAACCCTTCTGAAACCATGTCTCCCGCCTCACACCCGCTCGATGAACCGCTGGCCAAACAGCCCGTAGGGGCGCACGAGCAGGATGAACAGCAGAATAATGAACGGAACCACTTCGCCCATACCCAGTTCGGGCGGGAGGTAGCCGCCGGCGTAGGATTGCAGCAAGCCGATGATCAGCCCGCCGATAATCGCGCCGGGGATGCTATCCAGACCACCGAGGATCACCACCGGAAAGACCAGCAACCCCACCCGGGCGATCGAGCCGGACACGCCGCCGAAGATGCTCATCAGCAGAATCCCGCCTACCGCCGCCGTCACCGCTGCGATGGCCCAGGCGACGGCCCAGACCCGCTTCACGCTGATGCCCATGCTCAGGGCGGCCTGCTGATCGTCGGCCACTGCGCGCATAGCGATCCCTTCGCGGCTGAATCGGAAGAAGAGCGTCAGCAGGACGAAGAGCACCAGCGCCAGGAAAATGGCCCAGATCTTATCTACCCCCACACTGGCGCCGAAGATCGTCAGCGTATCGCGGGGCAGAAACTGCGGCGCGGGGCGGGGTGTCACTCCCCAGATTGCGCCAACAATGGCCCGGAGCAGAGAGGAGAGGCCAATCGTGACCATGATCACCGAAATGGCCGGCTCGCCGATCAACGGGCGCAGCACCAGTTGTTCGATCAGCACGCCAACGACCGCGGCGAGCAGCACGGCCACCACCACGCCCACCGGCCACCACAGGCCGATCTGTTCGACGGTCATGTACGTCAGGTAAGCGCCGATCAGCAGCAGTTCGCCCTGGGCGAAGTTGATCACGTCACTACTCTTGTAGATCAGCACAAAGCCCAGGGCCACCAGGGCGAAGATTGCGCCATTGGCGACCCCGCTCATCGTGAGTTGGATGAGTTTCTCCATAAGCCCCCATGCGGCTGCGCCGAACAGCGACAAGATACGAACCGGTTGGTTTCTGGGAGGGCGCAGCCCTCCCAAACCCTCCCGTCAGGGAGGAGGATGGGGAAGCCCGGTTTTCCCCCCTGGTTCAGCCCAGCGCCACGCGCGCCGCCCGGCGCTCACCGGTGGGCGCTGGCGGCGCCTCCATCTCCTCGATCCGCAGCCGGGTCTTGATCAGCGCCGTGCGGCCGTCCTGGTAGGTGATCGTTGTCTCCAGTTCCAGTTCTTGCTGGTCGCTGTAGAGCGCGTCCACGATCTCCTCGTAGCGCTGGGCCACCAGGCGTCGGCGCACCTTGCGCGTGCGGGTCAGCTCGCCGTCATCGGCGTCAAGCTCTTTGTGCAGCAAGAGGAAGCGCCTGATCCGCGCCGCGGGAGGCAGATCGGCATTGGCGCGCTCGACGTCGCGGCGAATGAGGGCGTAGACCTGCGGCTTCTGGGCCAGGTCGGTGTAGGTGGTGTAGGAGATCTGCCGGCTTTCGGCCCACTTGCCGACGTTGGCAAAATCGATGTTGATCATCGCCGTAACGAAGGGCCAGTCGCCGCCGAAGACCACCGCCTCCTTGATGAAGGGGCTGAACTTCAGCTTGTTCTCGATGAACTGGGGCGAGAACTTCGTGCCATCGTGGAGGGTCATCACATCCCTGGCCCGGTCAATGACGATCAGTTGCCCGTCCTCATCGAAGTAGCCCGCGTCGCCGCTGTGCAGCCAGCCGTCGTGCAGGGCCTCGACGGTGGCCTCAGGGTTCTTGTAGTAGCCGATGAACACCGAGGGACTTTTGACCAGGATCTCGCCGCTCTCGGCGATGCGAATCTCCGTGTTGGGCAGAGGTGTGCCCACTGTTTGGAACTTGATCTGCCCATCGCGGTGGATCACGCTCAGACCGGCGCTCTCGGTCTGCCCGTAGACCTGCTTGAGGTTCACGCCAAGGGCGTGGTAGAAGCGAAAGACGTCAGGGCCGAGGGCTGCGCCGCCGGTATACGCCCGTTTGAGGAAGCGCAGCCCCAACTGATCCTTGAGCGGCTCGAAGACGCACAGGCGCGCCAGGCCGTACTGCAACCGCAGCAGCGCCCCCGGGCGTTTGCCGCTGAAGCGAGCGTCGGCCATAGCGTAGCCCTGGCGCATAGCCCACTCGTACATGGCCCGCTTGAGGCGCGTGGTGTCCTGAATCTTCACCTGCACCTGCGAGAGCATATTCTCCCAGATGCGCGGGGGAGAGAACATCACCCGCGGGCCGATCTCGCGGATGTTCTCCTGCACCGTGCTCGCCGATTCGGGGAAATTGATGGTGAAGCCGCACTGCAACCCTGCGGCCACGGTAATCATCTGCTCGCCGACCCAGGCCAGGGGCAGGAAGCTCACGAACTCGTCGTCCGGCCCGAGCGGATCCACCGCAAGCAGGCCCGCGCCCTGGCTGATCAGGTTGCGATGGGTCAGCATGGCCAGTTTGGGCGTGCCAGTGGTGCCCGAGGTGGTGGAGAGAATGGCGACATCGTCTGGCTGACCTTGAGCCAGTTCAGCCTCGAACAGACCGGGATGGTTGCTGTCGTAAGCGCGTCCAAGCTCTTCGATATCGGGGAAATGGGCCAGGTAAGGCTCGCGGTAGCCACGCATACCCTTCGGCTCGTAGTAGATTACCTTGAGCACGTTGGACAGTTCGGGCCAGATCTCGATGATTTTATCAACCTGCTCCTGGTCCTCAACCACAATCACCCGCGCCTCGGCGGCCTCGAGTACATACTTAACCTCGTTTGCCACCGAGTCCTGATACACGCCCACCGAGGCGCCGCCGATAGCCTGGGCGGCCAGTTCGGCGTAGAGCCATTCCGGGCGATTATCGCCAATGATCGCCACTTTGTCGCCCCGTTGCAGGCCAAGGGCGCGCAGGCCCATCGCAAATGCCCGCACGTGCGCAGCAAACTGGCGCCACGTCACAGTCTGCCAGATGCCGAAGTCCTTCTCGCGCAGGGCGACCTTATCTCCCAGACGTTCGGCGTTGTGCATCAACAGCCGGGGCAGGGTCCAATCGCTCATAAGAACCGCACCTTTACGGTACTAGACGCTGATGGCGGCTGTGCCGCGCCACGACACGCTGCAGCATAGTTTTGCTGGGAGGGCGCGGCCCTCCCCCATCCTCCCGCGCGCGGGCTATGTTCACATCAGCCCTCCATGCGGCTGCGCCGCACAACGACACGATGAACTTAGGTTTTTCGTGGGAGGGCGTAGAGGCGCGGCGCCGCCGCGCCTCTACGCCCAAACCCTCCCACCAGGGAGGGGGTTGGGGAAACCCGGTTTCCCCATGTCCCAACCGCCGTTGGGGGCGCCTGGCACCCCCACAGGCAGGGGTGCGGTTCGACAGGCTCACCGCAGGTGGGGAAACCCGGTTTCCCCGTATGTTCACATCAGCAGATCGCATCATACCGGAACTACCGGGGAATGACTCACGCGGCGTGTTCACGTCCCAGATACGCATCAATGACCCTCGGGTCGGCCTTGACCTCGGCGGGTGTGCCATAGGCGATCAGCTGGCCGAACTCAAGCACGGCCACGTTGTCGCTGATGTCCATCACCACCCCCATATCGTGTTCGATCAGCACGATGGTGGTGCGTTGCTCTTCGCTGATATCGAGGATAAAGCGGGCCATGTCCTCTTTTTCCTCGCTGTTCATACCGGCCATCGGCTCGTCGAGCAACAGGAGGCGCGGGGCCATAGCCAGCGCGCGCCCCAACTCAACCCGCTTTTGCAGGCCGTAGGGCAGGGCGCCAACCACTTTCTTGCGAATGGCCTGGATCTCCAGCAAGTCAATCACCTGCTCAACCGCCTCGCGGTGCGCAATCTCCTCGCGCTGCGCGCGACCCCAGTACAGGCCGCCGCTCAGCACGCCGCCCCGCATATGCACATGGCGACCGAGCATCAGGTTATCCACCACGGTCATATGGCGGAACAGTTCGATATTCTGAAACGAGCGGGCGATTCCCAGACGGGCGATCTGGTGTGGGGCAAGGCCAATGAGGTTCTGGCCCTCGAAGCGGATCTGACCCTGCTGCGGCTTGTAGAGGCCGCTGATACAGTTCAGGAGGCTGGTCTTACCAGCTCCATTCGGGCCGATAATTGCCTGGATTGTGCCAGGGTAGATGTTGAAACTAACGCCGGTCAGGGCGCGAACCCCGCCGAAGCTCAGGCTCACGCCGTCGATCTCCATCTGCGGATTCGGCAAGGTGGCGCCGTTGCTGCCTGCCATCATGCTGCTCCCATCGCCCTGACGCCGGGCGAGCCTGGTCTGGATGTCGTGGGGATTTCCCGTATTATACCGGGGGAGTTCATTTCTTGCAATTGCGGTGCGTGGGGTACGGGTTCACTCCTGGGGTAAGGCATCACCCCGGGTGCGCGGGCGTCCCGCCCCGCACATGTGAACACTATCGAGCGAGAAGTGTCGCACTACCTGGCAAGCCGGCAGCGACCGTGGCAACGCGCAGTGCAAACCGGCGGTCGGATAAGCGTGTCTTCCGGTTGGGCATGGATATGCCGTCGATACCAGGCGCGCACTCGCTCGATGCGCGACGGCGGTGCGGCGGATTGGGTGGGAAAGGTCATTGGTGGCGGCTCCTGAAATCACTGAGTCACTGAGGGCGTGCGGGCACTGAGCCGGGCAACACAACTTACGCACAATAACCTGAGACATCACGTACTCCTGTCACTGAGGGCGTGAGGGCGCTGAGCCGGGCAACACCCCAGGGTGAGGAGGCCGCCACAGGCGACCGTGTTCATTCCGGCGTTCATGTCACCCCGAGCTTTCCAGGCAACCTGCGCCGCACAACGCCATAGTGAGGAGCGGTTCAGTGTCCTCACCCCCTCAGTGACTCAGTGGTCCTCGCCTCAGTTCTGCGTACCGGGCGGACACACGATCTCCGACGGCGTGCGTTACATGCGGTGCGTACGTGTTCGGTACATGTGAACACGTACTGCGTGGTATACGTGTTCACACTTCCCCTGGGAACGCGGGCATCTTGCCCGCATCCAGGCCATAGCGGGCGGGACGCCCGCGCTCCCGGGGGGCATCCAGGCCATGGCGGCCCGGGGCAATGGGGCGGCGGCCCGGCCCCGCGGGCTTTCAGGGATAGAGTTTTCTGCGGAGCGCATCAGGAAGCCATGGCTGCCGCGAGTCCTCACCCCCCAGCCCCATCTCTCGCTACGGGCTATGCATTACCCACAAGTTGAGAGGGGGGTCGGGGGTGAGGACAAAGCCGCCTGCGTTGCCCTCAACCGCTCCATGGGTCCGTAGGATTGCTGGCGCTCGGGGGTGGGCAGGTCCTCACCCCCCCATCCCCCCTCTCCACCTACGGTGGAGAGGGGGGCGGGAGCTGCCTGCCCCCCTGCTCCAGCTCGGCTAGAGCGGGGGGCAGGGGGCACTCCCCGTCTCTCCGTCCAGCCGATGCATATCCGAGCCAACGTGGCTTGTTACCGCATTGGAACGCCCCCGCGCGCGGCTCTGGTCTCCCCGCTTCGACAGGCTCAGCGCAGGCTCTCCAGCGAAGCTGGAGGGGCCGGGGGCGGGAGCCAACCAGCGCATCCCAATGCCATAACACTCGTCGGCGTCCATACGTTCTGTCCGCCCCTGAAGGCCGCCACGGGGGCAACTACGGCGCCCGTGGTCGCGGTTGCGGGTATGGCTGTGGCGCCACCTGGAGCCGCACCGATGCCTCGGCAAGAATGACATTGGTGATGTCGTTACGGTCGAAGATCGTTACCACGATCGCGCCGCCCTGCGGCGGCAGGGTAAAGGTGATCTCCGCGCTGAAGGTGATCGGCGCGCCGATGAGCCGCGGTGTGTTGACCGGGAACTCCCCGGCGCCCAGTTCGCGGTTGGCGGCATCGGTGACACGGTACTTGAGCTTGCCCTGGTAGGGAGGGACGGCAAGCTGCCCGTCAATCACCACCGGGCTGCCCACCAGGGTGTCGGTGAGCGGGGCGGTGATGGTGATGCGCTGATTGCCGCCCTGCCCGCCGGGCGCCGTGGTTGGGGTGGGCGTGGCCCGCGGCCGCACCTGGAGCCGCACCGTGGCGCTGGCGATAATCTGGCCCACCCCATCGCGGTCGTAGATCTCGACGATGATCGCTCCGCCCTGGGGTGGCTCGGCAAAGGTGAGCGAGGCAACGTAGGGCACGTTGGCGGTCTGACCGGGGGCCGGGCGTACCGGGAAGCTGCCCTGGCCGAGGTTCTCGCGCGCCGGGGTGCGGATGACGTAGTACAACTCCCCGAACTGGGGCGGCAGGGCGGCGCGCCCGGTGACGACCACCGGGCTGCCCACCACCGTGTCGGTGGGTGGGGTTTCGATCGTAATTGCCTGGCGCGCCGGTAGCGGGGTAGGGGTACTGGTCGGCGGCGGCCCGGCCACGACCAGCGGCAGCGTGGCGCTGGCGCGCACCTGGCCGTTGCCCGGGTCAAGCTCCAGGAGTTCAAGGGTTATCTGTCCCCCTTCCGGCGGCAGATTGAAGAAGACCTGGGCCGTGAAGCGCCCGCCTCCCTCCTGGGTGCCGGCCACTCCGAACTGTCCCACGCCGATCTGTTGCCCCCGAGCGTCGCGCACCCGGTAGGTAAGCTGGCTGCCCTGGGGCAGCCGCACGGTGCGCCCGACCACGGTCATCGGGCTGCCCACCTGCTGGTTGGCCGGCGGCGACTCGATGATAATCGCCTGCTGTTGCGGCGCCACGTTCAGATCGATACGCGCCGTTGCCGCAATCTGGCCCGTGGCGGCATCCTGGTCGGAAAGCTCGACGCTGATGCGCCCGCCCGCCGGGGGCAGCGTGAAGGTCAGGCTGGCGTTGAAGCTCGCCGGGCCGCCGGGCGCGCCCGTGACAGGGAATGAACCCTGGCCGATCTGGTTGCCCGCCGCGTTGAGCACACGGTAGGCCAGCGAGCCCTGGAAGGGATAGCGCGCCGTGCGCCCGGTGAGCACCACCGGGCTGCCCACGGTGGTGCCCGGTGGCGGCGTGTCGATCAGAATAGCCTGCGGCGGCGCCACCACCAGCACCAGGGTGGCGCGGGCCACCGGCGGCGCGCCGGCGGCCCCCGGCTCGATCAGTTCCAGGGTGACGTCGCCGCCTCCGGGGGGCAGGTTAAAGGTCAGCGAGGCGTTGAAGACACCCGTGCCGTTCGAAGTGGCCGAGACGGGGAAGGAGCCGCTGCCGAGCAGGCCGCCCGCGGCGTCGCGGAAGGCGTAGCTCAGGCTGTTGCCGGCGGGCACTTTCGCGGTGCGCCCCGTGATCACCACCGGGCTGCCGACCACCGTGCGCGCCGGTGGCGAGTCGATCAGGATCTCCTGCTGCGCCGAGGGCGAAGGCGGAGGCAGCGGAGTGGGCGAAGCCACCGGTGTAGCGGTCTCCGCGCCGGGGGTGGGCGCCTGCCCGGCGCTGAGTCGTACCATCACCGAGGCAATGGCCCGGATCGAGCCGTCAGCCGCGTTGATCTCCACGACCTCGATCCGCCCCTGCCCCGGCTGCTCCAGGGTGTAGGCGATGGTTCCGCTAAAAGCGCCGGGGCCATTCTCCGGCCCCGTGGTTGTGAAGAAGCCCTGGGCCAGCAGAGCGCCCTCGGGGCCGAAGAGCCGGTAATTGAGGTTGCGCTCAAAGGGTTGCAGTGCAACCGTGCCGCTAACCACGATAGGCGAGGTGACAGTGGCGTCGCTCAACGGCGTGATGATGGCGATCTGCTGCGTCGCGCCGGTCGGCAGGGCGGGGGTCGCCGTGGGTTGGCGGCCCAGCGCTCCACAGCCGGCGAGGAGCAGGCTTACGCACCACAGCAATACCATGCGCCATCGTAGGGTGTGCGGCGCAGGTGTGGGCGACTGGCACATACAGGGCACCTCGTGGGGCCACGGCGCCCGGCGCCGTGGCCATGAACGCGCGAATACTACTTCAGGTGGGTGCGGAACCAGGCCACCTGCTCCTGCGCCGCGTAGAGCTGGTTGGCTGGCTCCTCCAGGCCGTGCCCCTCGCCGATGAAGCGCACCATGCGGGCCGGCAGGCCGCGGTTAGCCAGTTGCAGGTGCAGGTTCTCGTTCTGCGTGATGGGCAAGAAATCCTCGGTGCCGTGGAAGGTCAGCACCGCTGCCTTGATCCGGTTCGCGTTGTAGGCCGGTGAGTCGCGCCGGTACTCTTCGGGGATGTTGTAGGGCGGCAGGCCCTGTAAGTAGGGCACCAGCCGGTCGTAGCCTCGCGTCCAGTCGGTAATCAGGTCAATGAAGGCGCACTGGGGGTTGGCCGCGGCGTAGAGGTCCGGGTGGCGCACCAGGCTCTGCAGGGTGAAGTACCCGCCATACGAACAACCGGTAATGCCGACTTTGCCCTGCCGCGTCCAGCCACGGGCGATCATCTGGCGAACAATCTCGGCCTGCTCATCAATGTCAACCGCGCCGAAGTTGTTGCCATCAGCCAGGGCATTGAAGACCGCTGGCGTATAGCCCGCGCGCCCGGCCACCGGCGTGACCAGCAGCGGAAAGCCCATAGCTGGCAGCAGGGCATAGGGGTTTTCCACATTAACCAGCCAGCGGTTCACCATGGCCACGCCCGGCCCACCTTCCTGCCATACCACCAGCGGAGCGTTGCGCGGGGGGAACGGCGCGTCAGCAGGCTGGATGAGCACGCCTACCCGCGTCTGCCCGTTGCGCAGGGTGAAGCGCACCGGGTCCTGGCGCAGATTGGCGAACAAGCGTAGCTCCTCGTTGAACCAGGTCAGCCGCTTCAGCCCGCGCCCGTCCCAGCCGAGCCGATAGATCTCCGGCGGCTCGGTGTAGGAACTGAACATGAAGACGATCTCGCGGCTGGTGTTGGTGGCAAAGACGTTGTAGTAGGAGCCGGCCCGGTCGGCCAGGTTGCGCAACTCGCCACTGGCGCGGTTGTAGTAATACGGATGCCGATCAGTGCCCTTCTGGGCGCGGAAGATGATCTCGTCGGGGGAGATGAACTCTGCTGCTGCGCGCGAAAAAGCCCCGCTGCTGAACAGATCGCTCTCCAGCCGCCCAACCTCAACGCCCGAAAGATCGTAGAACCGGTATGACGTGCGTTCAGAGAACTGCGGGGTGTAGATTGGGTAGCGCCGGCCCTTGAGCCGGGCCGGATGCCAGGCCTGCACCAGCAGGGTGCGCTGGTCGGGCGACCAGGCCTGAGCGGCCAGGATGGGCGGCAATGTCCCGCTCGGCTGGATAATCTGCGCTGCGCCGGTGGCCCAATCAACAATGTAGGTGTTGTTGTATTGCAGAATAGGGTTTTCCGCAGGGGCCAGGTTGCCGGTGACATCACGGTAGACCTGCTCGGAGAGCAACGCCCCGTCGAAGCGGGGGCGCTCCTGCTCCGGGTCGAAGAGACCAAAGATCGACACCGCGAGCCGGCCCGAGTCGCGCGTCCAGGTATCGCCGAAGAGCACCGAGGCGGCGGGCACGGTGGTGATGTAGCGCAGACTGCCATCGAGGCGCCCGAAAAGCGCAAGGTCGAGGGTTTCGGGCGTGGCGGCGATGTCGCCCGTCTCGGTCTCGCCCTCCTGGCGCATCCAGAGGCGCTGGAAAGCCGGGTGGCTACGGGCCCGCGCGACGGTGCGCTTCAGCCCGGGCGGCAGGGGAATGGTAGCGGCGTGGGTGACGCCGGGAGCCACGCGGGTGACCGGCACGCGGATCAGCGATGCCATCCCGGCGTCTTCTTCGGCTTCGGGCGGCAGGAGCACCAGGAGAAAACGGTCGAGATCGGGAGCAACGGACACGATACCAGTGTTGGACGGTAGCGTAATTCGCTCGGCGCTTACCTTCAGGGTATCACGGTTGATGCGCAACTTCACAAACGCTTCTTCGGCCTTCCTGGCGCGCTCGTCAACGCCCAGCGACCCCAGGTGCTGATCGTCGAGCCAGGCGAAACTCGAAAAGCCGACGAGCGGCAGGGGCGCCAGACTACCGAACGCCTCAGGGTCAACCACCCGTATCGTGCCATCGCTCAGGTTCAGGAACCCTACTTGTTCTTCCGAGACCACGAAGATCGTCTGGTCATCGGGGCTGGGCGGGCTGAAGGGCAGATACAGCGCCGTTTCGGTCTGGATGCGCTCAAGACGCTCGATCTCCTCCGGCTCCAACAGATCCTGCCGCTGACCGGGCCGTGAGGCGTCAATGTTGACCACATTGTTCCGTGTTTGCTGGGCCTGGGCCGGAACGACAACCGTCGCGCAGGCAAGGATCAGCAACAGCCGTAACCACCGCCGGAGGTGCATTGTGATGGCTCCTTCTAGACGTGAACATATGGGGAAACCCGGTTTCCCCATACCCCTGCCTGTGGGGGCGGCAAGCCCTTCCAAGAGTCTATTTTCCGTAGTGTGCGGCGCAGCCGCATGAACGGCTGAGGTGAACATGTGGGGAAACCGGGTTTCCCCGCGCCCCTCCCCGAGGGGAGGGTTGAGGAGGGCGTTGTCTTTCTCGAAGCGGCTCTCATATTATGGGAAACCCGGTTTCCCCAACCCCTTGCCTGCGGAGTGGCACGCCCCCGGCGGGGAGTGAGGAGGGAGGGCGCAGCCCTTCCGGGTAGACCCCCGTTTCATCTCCGCTGTTGGGCGACGCAGGCGCAACAGCGGTTGGAGTGGGCCTGTCGTTACCTGGCGCCACAGTGTAAAGCAGAATTGGATCAATCATATCAAACTTTTGAGGAAAATGGTATACTGTGCCTCGAATAGTCTTTACGGTTCCACGACACCGACGCGCCGGGAACCCGATTAGCCGACGCCTGGAGAGGTCTGGCTCTTCCGGGAGCGCCTCTGTCCAGCGGGTGGTGGCGCGGCGTAGCCGCATGGATGTCCGGCGAGCGTTGCCCCCGGCGTGTTATTCCGGCAGGGGGGCGCAAAGGCAGCGAGGCTATGGAGTGCGCCGAGGCGCGGCAGTTGCTCGATGCGGGGGTGGCGCCAGGGTCCACTGACCCGCGACGCGCGGCGTTGGGGTTTCATTTATCTCGGTGCGCCGCCTGCCGCGCCTATCGGGAGCATCCGGGCGACCCGGGGTTGCTCGCTGCGTTGCTGCTGGAGGCGCCGCCGCCCGCCCCCCCCGCGCCGCTGCGGCCCCCGCTGCCGCGGATGCGCCGCAAACGCGCGCCTCTGGCCTGGGGGCGCTATGCCGCCCGGGTCGCGGCTATCGTGTTGCTGGTGGGGGTGGGATTGCTGGCAGGTCGTATCGCTGTGGCTGCCTATACCATTCAGAGTAACCTGGCGGCAATGCGGGTGACCAGCGCGCCCCCCCGTGGCGCCTCCGCGCCGACCGTGGGGGTGGTCGGCGCCCCGCGGAGCGGGCCTGCGCCGGGAATGCCGGGGGCCTCAACCCTTGCGCCGTCCACGCCGGTGGCGCGGCCGGTTCTCCCGACGATTGGTGTGGCGACCGCCGAGGCGGGCCTGCCCGACGCCGCCGCGCCGGGGTTCCTCCCGCCCCTCCCGCCCCGAGCGAGCGCCACCCCCGTGCGCCTGCCGGCCATCGACGGGCAGCCCCTGCCCACGCTCATGCCTACCGTCGCGGTGCAGCCGGTCTCTGGCGAGCCGCTCAACATTCTCCTCCTCGGCAGTGACCGCCGCCCTGGCGAGGGCTGGCAGACGCGCTCCGACGCTATCGTTGTGGTACGGCTGGACCCCGCGCGGCAGCGCATCGCTCTGCTCTCGCTCCCGCGCGACCTGGTTGTGAACATCCCCGGCTATGGCTACGCGCGCATCAATGCCGCAACCGTGTACGGCGAGGCCGATTATGGCGGCGGGATGGAACTGGCCCGCGCCACCGTGAGCCAGCTCCTGGGCCTGCCCATCCATCACGTTGTGCGCGCCGATTTTAGCGCCTTCATTACCGCGATTGACGCCATTGGCGGGGTGGACGTCGTGGTTGAACAGGAGTTGTACGACCCGGCCTATCCGACCATGGATTACGGCTACATGGTCGCCCACTTCTTGCCCGGACCATACCACATGGACGGCGAGACGGCGCTGATCTACAGCCGGATGCGGCATATGGACAGCAACTACGCCCGTAATCGCCGCCAGCAACAGGTCCTCGTCGCCGCCTTCCAGCGCGTGCGCGACCAGAACCTGATCGCTCAGGTGGAGATGCTGGCCGATCTGACCACGGCGCTACGCGACCATATCCAGACTGATCTCAGTCTGGAGCAGATGATCGGCCTGGCCTGGGCCTTCCGCAACGTCGCGCCGGAGATGGTCGAACGCTACGCCCTCGACGAAAACCTGGTCTACGAGGGCGGAATCGCGGGTGACCCCTACGCAACGCTGCCCCTTCCAGGCGCGGTTGAGACCCTGGTGGCGCAGTTTGTGCGTGGAGTGGAGTGATCACGGCGGAAGGAACCGTCCCCCGTAGGCTTCCCACCTGCGCCGCGCAAGCGCGGGGGTGGCGCGGCTGCCAACCGCGCCCTGCGGTCAGCGGCGCACGTAGACCGCGATGGCGTCGGGGACGGGGCGCTGAGGGCGGGGCCAGAGGGCCTGGCCGCGCCAGACGGCCTGAGTTGAGGTGTCATCGTCGCCGCCGAGGGCGTCGTGGCAACCCATATCGCGCAGCGCGCGCGCCAGGTCTACCCCGGTGATGCCGGCGGAGGTAGCCAGCACCAGGAACGAACGCCCGCCCGGCAGATGGCCGACGCACACGGCAGTCTTGGGATAGGCGCCGCTGTACACGGTTATGCGCCAGTCGAGTTGCACAAAGTCCTCACCCAGAGGGTTGAAGGGCAGGAACTCGTCGGTTGCGGCGCTGACGGCCGGATTGGCGATCCTGCCCTTCCAGAGGATCACCGGCCCGCCGCCCACGGCCTGCCAGCACCCCTGCAATTCCTGGGCGTCGAAGAGATCGATCAGCGCCCGCCCATCGTTCGTGATGCACAGCGCGCCGCGCCAGGGGTTCACCCGGTGCACCACGCCATTAATCACCACGCTGCCCTCGTTGGAGGTACGCACCGCGCCGTGAAAGCCGAACGCCATCGCCCAGAGCAGTTCCATGCCCTCGCGCGCGGCGAAGGGCGCGTTGACCATTTCCACCACCGGTTGCAGGTGGCGCTGGCCATCGAGCCAGATCGTATCGCCGCTGGCATCGCTGCCGGGAATGGCCCCGTCGGCATTGATCACCTCGATGTGGACCCGCTCATCGAGACGCGCCACGGTGTAGAGCAACTCGCCGCCGCCGATTCCGCGCCGGTAGAACTCGACCAGCCCATCGGCGACCTGCTCCTGCAACGCGCTCTCGCGGTTGAACGCCGCCAGGCGCTCGCTGGCCGCAGTTAGCGCCGGTTGCGGCTCGGAACGCCCGACCAGTCCCCGCGGCACCGGCGCGGCCACCATAGCCGCCGTGGCGGCCCAGCGCGAGAGCACCCGCGTCGTGTCGGCCGGGGGCCGGACGAACAGGAAATAGGCCCCGAGGCTGGCCAGCACCACCAGGGCTATATGATGGACGGTTCGCAGCGACATCCGAGTGCTCCGGCAGTAGCCCGGGCCGCCTGGCTGCACCCCTGGCCGGCGGAAAAAAGGGAACCCCCTGCTTCCCTCCCTTCCCTGTTGCGGGCCTGTTGCCTGGTAGGGAGGACACGGGGAACCCCGACGTGCCCATATTATACATTCGACCGGGCTTTCCTCTTCGCTTCTGATATGTTAGTATAGCACAAACGTGCTGATCTGTCCTGGAGGAGACCATGGGCGCAGGGCTGATGCGATGGTGCAGGGGCAAGCTCCGAACCCCGGTGTTCTGGTTCGTTTTGACGGCTCTGCTCCTGAAACGAACCAGAACCTCCTCGTGGAGCGGCGACGCTGCCCCACACTCCGGCGCCGGAGGTGGAGGTTGCATCGGCTCTACTATGGATCGGTCCGGGCATGAGTTACCAGCGACGGGCGTCGCGCGCGCGCAGGCCCGGGGCGCGGCGTTTTCGCAGGAAGACGCTGTTTCGGATAGTCCATCCGGGTGGATGATCGGCGCCAGCTCTGGAAGCGCGACCCCGATCGCCCGCGGATTGCGCCGGCAATGCCGGTCTGCGTCCCGCGCGGCTCGCCGCATCTCCCTCGTCCTGCTGCTGCTCACGCTGCTGGTTGCCCTGCCCCCGGGCGGGCTTACCCGCGCCCAGCGCGCCGATGGGCTTGACCAGCCGCTGCTTGCGGCCAATCTGTGCGGCGCGGGCGATCCTGCGGAGACGCACTTCACCATCGCCGCTACCGGCGACACCTTTCCCCACGAAAACATTCAGGCCGTGGGCGAGAGCCAGGGCTACGATGTGCTCTTCGATGCTGTGCGGCCCTTCCTCCAGGCCGCCGATCTGGCCTACACCAATTTCGACGGGGCGACGCTCGAAGGTTCGCCGATCAGCGGCTATCCCCTGTTCAACTTCAACCCGGCTCTCGCCACCGCCCTGCGCAACGCCGGAATCGATGTCGTCTCCACCGCCAACAACCACATCCTCGACCGCGGACCCGAGGGCATTGACGCCACGCTGCGCGTGCTGGAGGCCAATGGCATCCTGCAACACGGCACGGCGCCGGTCGGCGCGGTCCGTCCGCCCTATCTGCCGCTAACCCTCACCCGCGATGGGGTTAGCCTGACCATCGGTTTCATTTCGGCCACCTGGGGCACCAACGGTATTCCTGATCCCCACGGCCAGGTCAATCTGCTCTACCAGTCAACCGAGTACGGGCAGCAAGGCGGCGTGCGCCAGAGCATCCTCGATGCCATCGCGCAGGCCGACCGGGAGACCGACGTGGTGCTGGTTGCGGCGCACTTCGGCTTTGAGTACGAGTTCTACCCGCACGAGAGCCAGATCGATGCCGCGCGGCGCATGGCTGAAGCCGGCGCCGACGTGATCCTCGGCGCGCAGGCGCATACCCTGCAACCGGTGGACATCCTCGATGTCGGCGGGCGCAAGGCCCTGGTGATCTACTCGCTGGCGAACTTTCTAGCCTCCCAGGGCGCCTTTCAGTCCAGCGCCTACGCGGCCACGTCGGTGATCTTCTACGTCGGGTTGGCCCGCAGCGCCGATGGTCAGGCGCGCGTGACTGGCTACCGCTATCTGCCGACCATGCACATTGACAATGATACGCGCCCCGCGCCCATCCAACCCGGGAGCGCCGACGACGTGATCGCCCACGTACGGACGATCATGCGCGACCCCGGCGGCCTGCGCCAGGTATCGCCGGAGCCGCCCGCCCCTGGCGCGATCATCGCCGTTTGCCCGCCGATTGCCCTGGCCGAGGCGCCGGAGGCGCCGATCGGCGGCGATTTTGCCCAGCATTACGCCACGCTGGGCGGCACGACGCCCCGCCCCCTGACCGACGCGATTGCGGTGCTGGGGTTGCCGCTGGGGCCGGTGGTGACCGAGCCAGCCGGTGATTGCCTCACGCCTGTGCCGGTACTCTACACCGAGCGGCAGCGGCTCGAACTCCACGCCGCCGAGCCGTGGCCTTACCGGGTCTCTGGCTCGCTCCTCGGGGTCGAAGCCTTCACCCGCCGCTATCCGGGTGTGGCGTTCGCGCCGCGCACCGACCTTGCCGCGGCTGACGCCTTCGCCGATGCCCGTTTCCGGGCCTTCTACGAGCAGTTCGGCGGTCTGGCCGTCTTCGGCTACCCGATCTCCGGTCTGCTCGACGAGGAGCATCCCGAGACCGGCGCGCCGCTGCGGGTGCAATATTTCGAGCGTGCCCGCTTTGAACTGGACCCCGTCCCCCCCCCCGGCGCTCCGCTAACCGGGCAGGTGCGCCTGGGTTTGCTCGGGCGCGAGTTGCTGGCGGCGGGGGGAGTGGCCCGGCTGTGCCCCGGGACGCCAGCGACCGACCTGACGGCGGGGACCCGGCGAGCTGGTCAGACCACCGGCGAAACGACGCGCAGCGAGTCTGAGGATGGGCGCGGGTGGGATTGGCTGAGCGGCCTGTTCGATCTGAGTCGGGCCGGCTGGTGGTTCCCCGTGCTGGCCCTGGCGGCCCTGCTGGTGGTTCTGGTAACCCTGGTCGGGTTCGCCGTGGCCGACTGGCGGTCCTTTCGCCGGCACGGCGCCCGGCGACGGGCCTACCGACGCCGGCGCAGCGCCTTCGAGCGCCTCGGCCAGGCCCCCAGGCCGGCGCCTGTCCGCGAGGCCAGCGAGACCGGCGCAGCGGCCTATACCGGCACCACCACGCGCCGCGCACGGCCTGTCGCGCCGCCCGCCGACGACGATGAGTTACTGCGGTGTCTCCTGGAAGAGTAGTTCCGGGGTGGGCGAGGGGACCCGGTTTCCGCCTATGTTCACCCCGGCAGTGTGCGGGGCAGCCGCTCCCCGGGGGGAGGGTGTGGGAGGGCGCAGCCCTCCCACACAACCTGTTTTCACCCTGTCGGTGTGCGGGGCAGCCGCACAGGCGCCTAGCGTAGCACCTGGCTCAGCGTCACCGGCTGCAACCCCAGGGCCTTCATCCGCTCAAGATAGCCGGGCAGCGCCGCGGCGGTGCTCTGGCGGCCGTGCATCAACAGAATGGCTCCCCTGGCCCGGGCAGGATCGGCGGCGACCTGTTGCAGCCAGGCCGGTATGGCTGCGTCGTCGGCGCTCCAGTGGTAAGCGACGTAGCCCGCCCGACCGATTGTTTCCACCATCTGCGGCGTGGAGTCGCCGTAGGGAAAGCGGAAGTAGGGCCGGGTGCTGGCGCCGGTGATCTCGCGCACCAGGCGCTCGGTTTCCGCCAGCTCGCTTACCGCCCCGTCGGCGCCAATGGCCGAAAAGGCCGGATGGGTCAGCGAGTGATTGCCAAGCTCGTGACCGCGGCTCACAATCGCCTTCGCCGCTGCGGGAAACGACTTCACCCAGCGACCGGTCACGAAAAAGGTGCCCCTGGCCTGGTGCGCGTCGAGGGCCTCGAGGATCGTATAAAGACTGGTATCGTCAATCTCGATATCGAAGGTCAGCGCCACCAGCGGCTGGTCGGGGTTGCCCTGTTTGATGATCGGCGCAAGGGGAAGCGCCTCACCCTCGTGATAGACCGGCACGACCAGAGGGCGTCCGGGGCGAAGCGTTTCGCCGGGAAGCAGGCGATTGAGCGCAGCCAGGGCGGCGGGGTCGCTGCCGGCGCGTCGGGCGATGCTTTCGAGCGTATCACCAGCGGCCACCACCGTGCTGAAGAAAGTCCGTGGTTCGGGAACGCTGGCCGGACCCGGGGGCGGGGCCGAGGTCACCGACGGGCGCAGGGTAGGCAGGGGCGCCAGCCCCGGTTCACCCTCTCCGGCGGCACTGGAGGGCAGCACGCGGCTCACCAGGGTGATCAGCACCAGAATGGCCGCAGCCAGAGCGATCAACCGCGGTTGCAGGAAGGGGCTGCGGGACGGGGCGGCTCGCTGCCGCTTGACGGGCTTTCCTACCGTGGTACCATCTACCATGGTAGTATCAACAACAAAGGCGCGCGCGGTTTGCAGGGCGCGGCTCATTGCCGCGGAGGCGCGGCGAGGGCGCAGCGGGGTGCCTACAGGCAGACGCGGCGGCGCGGCGGCGCTCTCCGCCTCAGGTTGCGCGCGCGCCGGGGCCGGCGCAAAGGTGAACAGCGCCTCGGTGCCCGGCACGAGCCAGAGCCGCGGGGCGCCCCAGGGCCCCTCCTGGCCCTCCAGCGCCGCCCGCCCGTCGGTTACCGCCAGATCAACCGGGTCTCCGGCGGCGATCGCCGCGTAGCACGGCACACAGAACTCCGCAACCTGCGCGGAGTCGAGCCCGCCCAGGGCAACAGCGGTGATGCCAAGGTCGTCGTGGAGGCGGTTAGCCACAGCGCTGAGGGCCGTCGGATCGGCGTCGGCGCCGGCAGCCAGCGTGACCAGGCGCAGATCGGGGTGATCGGTGAGCATAGCCGCCAGACCCGCCCCGTCCAGTCCCCGTCCGAGTCGCAGCCGGGCCGCGTCGCCCTGGCCCCGGGCATCGGTCGCGATCACGTGCAGCATATGACAGGGTTCGTCGGCCAGGGCCTGGCGCAGGGCCAGCGGGTCGGTATCGCGCAGCAGGTCAACTACGAGGCGCCCGGCCCGTACCGCGTCGGCGAGGGCGTGGCCCAGGGGAGCGATCCCCGCTTCGGCGCCGGGTGCGCAGGCGATCAGCAGGCGCGCCGGGCCGCTGATGGGCAGCGGGCGCGGTGGCGCGCGCAGTTCTCCTGAGCGCACCAGGGTGTAATCCTCGCGCACGGCGGGGCGCCAGGGCCGGCTCTGACCGAGGGCGGCCCACTCCCAGGGCAGAGCAGCCAGGTCGGGTGCGGCATAGAGCTGGATCTGAACGCGCGCGCCGGCCTCGTCGGCGCCGCGGGCCACATCAATCAACAACTGGCGCACCGGTCCGGGAAACAGAGCCCGCCCGATCGCCAGGCTCAGAGCCTCGACATCCGCCCGCGGATCAGGCAGCGCCAGCGGCGCCTCCGCGCCCCGCCCGGCCGCAAAGGCGCGCACCACGTAGTTCGCCGGCCCGCGTCCGCTGACGCTCAGCTGAAAGGGGATCACAGCAGAGCTCATATTCGTTAACGGTTGTTCGGGTGAAGGTTAACACTTTCGAGGCTACTATAGCATACGAATAAGAACTTTGCTAGCCCTGACGCATGAATATTTGTCAGGAGTTTTAGTGGCTTGTCTGCTCCTTCCCCACCCGAGGGGCCAACTGTAAGAAATGGGGCCGCAGGCGTACTTGATCCATGTGCCCCGCTATATGCAGTTTCTGGAAGCAGCCACACAGGCCTGGAAAGGCCGCGTCGTTCCGGCTCATCTCTGACGTTTCGAGACGAACACCGTTCGAAACCTTTTGAGATTCCACGTTTAAAGTTTCAGATCGTCTTGCCGGTGACTGATGTGAACATACGGGGAACCCGGGTTTCCCCAACCCCCTGCCGGTGGGGGTGCTAGCCGCTCCCAGCCGCGGTTAAGAAATGGGGAACTCGGGTTTCCCCAACCCCTCCCTGAGGACTCTGTTGGTTAAAGAGTTTCTTAACCACCGTGCCAGGCTGCTGCAGCGGTCTTCGTACCTGTTAGCCGGGGCCTTCATGCCCCCCG
>FWPV01003572.1_pt1 | contig 24135 bp, 15 predicted proteins | sample 2228371 | NCBI WGS metagenome assembly FWPV01 (sample SAMEA103939776, study PRJEB20133) | metagenome | reverse complement strand
GGTTAGCTTGTTAAGATTAAAATGTAGCAAGAAGTCGGGATACCTATTCAGGTTTTCGATGAAATCTATGTACAGTTTGGTAAGTGGCACGAGCTGGTCGCGCGGTATCCTTTCCAGCGTATCAGCAGCATCGAAAAGGTAAACCGGACCGCTTATGTAGCTGACGACAGGGAAGCCATGGCGGCTGAAGGGACCAGCGTCAGTAGGAACGCCAAGTGGGGTAACCGTGGGAAACAGCAGAGTCCTGTATAGGCTATAATGCTGAAGCAAACCGGCATAGAGACTGATAACCAATAATATTATTAAGTGTTTTACCATTGATTGGCTGTGGTAGAAGAGCTTCACCGGCTGCCCCCAGTAAACTCCAGCTGCTGTGGTCGGTGATAAGCTTGGTTTTCATACTACAAAGGCAAAGGGTGAACAGAAATATATCGTTGTGCTTGCCAATTTCCCCGATGTCAAACGACAATACCCAGAAAAGACAATATCCGACAGGATAACTGGATTTCTCGGTCCATATTTTAGAGCAGCATCGTATGATAATCTAATACTTAAGGGCGATGTCGCTGGTCCGTATACGTTGCCCAATCCAGTTTCATATTATAAGATTTCATCGCGCAATCTGGAGGTCGATACATCGAAAGTTAGTGCTTTTGTTGAAGATACATTAAACGCGGCAGAAGTGAAAAGGAAATCATTGACGGGATAAGGAGAAAGGTTGGCTGGGAACTGGAAATTGATCCGATAGTGACGTCAATTTCGATGATTATACCTACGTAATAATAGCCTTTGGCACGACGCAGGTGGAGTATGGCATGATCGGTCTTTGCCCGATTCCGGGCATGCTCGGATTCGAGACTACCTCAATTACTACTAAAAGCGGTGAAATTGTCAAAAATGTGGCAGTATTTGGGGAGACTGCTCACATGGGCACCTATGTTCACGACACGCTTCATATGCTCGGTGGGAGGGACGGCAAACAACGCTTGACCCCATGCTTGAATGATCATGACTTACAGGCAAAGTATCCTTATATGCCTGACTTCGTCAAAGCTTTTATCAACATGGGATTCTGGGACCCGTTGTCATCACACGTACCCTATAATAGTAAGTTGCCTCCCGCAGGGCTATCATCATGGACAAAATTGCGCTTAAACTGGATTGACGAGTCAAAAATTGCGCTTGTACCGGCCGGGCAAACAGCGACAGTAAAACTGGATCCCCTATCAGACAGTAATGCAAAGACACTGGTGATCAGGATACCCGTTTCAGATAAAACCTTCTATCTGGTGGAAAACCGACAGAAAATAGGTTCCGACGCGAATTGTCCCACAACAGGCGTTTTGGCACTTTATGCGGATGACTCCGTTTATGAATGCCGAGATGAAAAAGCTCCAGTCAAGATAATGGACGCAAATCCAAGCGTTCCTTATTTAAACGATGCTACATTTGATATTGGAAAGAAAGATCGCTACATTGACACTAAAAATAACATGGCAATTATTTTACAGAAGAAGGACGGATTATCATACCAAATTCAAATTACTACTGCCGATAAAGCCAAATAGGTTAGCATAATCTAATCCCTGAGAGCTAACAAAAAAATTATAATGTACAGCATTCCTCATCACACGATATAGCGCATTGGTCGGCAGAGCAACTCAATTATTCTATTTCGGTCTAATTGGGCTATAATCCGGAGAAATGATGAGACGCTGAGGCGTCCTAAATGTGGGGAAGTGGTGTAGTCAAGTGTAACTGTCTCAGATGTCAGAACAGCTGGGTTGCAGTCTAAGCGTATGGGGGCTAGCTCCTTAGTCCCGGGATCAAGCGGAGTACCATCATGGTAAGAAAATACAAGCTCATCCACAGTCAAAGGCTTTCCCTGTAAAATTCATTCTCACTGTTGCTTCGCCTCGTACTCACGCAGTAGCAACGTCAAACATGGTGGCAAGGCTATCTGGCGGCGACCGCGTGGGCTTTTAGGCTCCGCAACCATGCAAACGCTGCATCTCTCGTACAGTGCCTGTGCGACTGACCAGTACGTAAGTAGTGGGTAACCGGTACTTTCTTCCTATTGACTGTGCCCGGAAAACGCAAACATAATTGTGTTGTGTTAGATAGAGGGGCACGATGGTGACTATCTGCAGTATGCGAGCAGACTAGTAAATAAGGCTGTGTAAAAAGCGGGTTGTGTCCAAAAACCGACTTTTGAACATAACCATAGGACAAGAGGAATCATGATAATTCATGAAACAAAAGAACGGACTGATGGGCTCTCCAACAGAATCGGGGCTGTCCTGCTTGATTCTGGCTACATCTCGCCTGGTCAACTCACCCATGCATTAGAATATCAAAAACAGTTTGGTGGTAGGTTAGGCTGGATTTTGGCGACCCTGGGATATATTAACCGACTGGACCTATGCAGAGCTTTAGCCACACATTATAATCTCCCTTTTATGACCGATATATCATATATGGTTAACAATGTGGATAGGAATCTAGCAGCGCTAGTTACTCCTGAAGAGGTGACCCGCTACCAGGTAATCCCATTTCGAAGAATTGGTGGGACCCTCGAGGTGCTTACTTCCGAGCCAGAAGACCCGGAAATGCTGAGTTTTTTACAAAGACGCTTCGGACGTGAGACCATCAGTCAGGTCGTGGTCAGCGACCTGGATATTATGAAAGTTGCTGATGCCGTGTACCGGGACACAATGCTAGACAAGTCTATTCACGGGCTTTTTTATCGGAATCCTGATCAGTCCGCCCGTAAGGTTCTCACTAGATTGCAAGCCAACATTCTATATTTGCTCCTCGTTATGACACTTATTGCCATTGCTGTCAATGCGCATGTTGTTTTCGTCATATTTCTCTTCGCCGCCCAGTTTTTTTACTTTGTTTCATTCTCATTTAAGTTCATTGTTACAGCCTGGGGGCTGAAGCATGTTAAAGGGGGTCGCGGCATCGAAGAAGGTCCTTGTAGTGTTTCACTGGACCCAAAAACATTACCTGTTTATACAGTTCTGATTGCTGCTTATAAGGAATCCAAGGTTATTCCTGCCCTGATCAAAGCCATCAAGAGGTTAGATTACCCCGCTCATAAACTGGATGTAATTCTGTTACTGGAGGAAGATGACAAAGAGACTTTGGATGCTGCCAAAAAGGCACGCCCGCCGCTAAGCTGGAGGATTCTGACTCTGCCCAACGGACAGCCGAAAACGAAACCCAAAGCCCTAAACTACGGTCTTCAGTTTGCACGAGGCAAGTACCTAACTATCTATGATGCTGAGGATATTCCCGACCCCGATCAATTGAAGAAGGCGGTTGCCGCATTTAGAACACACCCGGATAACTACATTTGCTTTCAAGCTTCGCTTAATTATTTTAATCGCGATGAGAATTTCCTTACTAAAATGTTTACGCTAGAGTATGCTTACTGGTTCGATTGCTTGCTGCCGGGGCTTGGCGCCATGGGCTTACCGATACCCCTCGGCGGAACCAGCAATCATTTCGATGTACAGAAATTGAAGAAGATAGGAGCTTGGGATCCGTTCAATGTGACAGAGGACGCTGACCTTGGCATAAGGGCGGCAGCTGAGGGCTATAAAGTTGGTGTCATAAGATCGACAACCTATGAGGAAGCAAACTCCAGGCTGGGGAATTGGCTGAGGCAACGTTCTCGCTGGGTGAAGGGATATATGCAAACATTTCTGGTTCATAATAGATATCCGGCGAAGGCACTGAAGACAATGGGGCTAAGACAATGGCTTGGGTACAACTTTCTGATAGGTGGTACCCCCGCGCTATTTCTATTAAATCCGATAATGTGGTGCCTGTTTCTATATTACATTGCCATTGGAGCACCTATACTTGCTCCGCATTCTATGCCTGAGCTGTTGTGGTATGTATCAGCAATAAACTTAGTTTTGGGCAATACGGTAGCCATTTGTCTGAATTTGATGGCTGTGGTGCCTAGAAAATGGTACCACCTCGCCCCTTACTCGTTGCTCAGCCCTGTTTATTGGTTGTTGCAATCTATGGGAGCATATAAAGCACTGTGGCAACTCATAACGAAGCCTTCTTATTGGGAGAAGACCGAACATGGTATCACGAGAGTCATCCCTACCTTGTGAGTGTTTGAATGATTTGAAAACGGCTGTAGATTTACCGCTTGAAATTGTCAGCGTCTGACGCCCACAGCTGAAACGAAGATTGGCATAGCCAAGTCATTTCTTCAATCTCATCTCTTTTTCAGCCTATTCTTAATGTGGCGGCTGGAACCGCGTGTGGGGATAATATTGGCAATGATGCTGTCTCCCTGAGCAACATTGCCTGGTTGCAGTTCGGGTTATCCTAGAACTCACGGGCAAAAGCGGTAAAGAGCCGTTTAGAGCTTGACAAGAAGTGTACAATTATTTAAAGCTAGCATAAACCATAAGTGCACATACAGGGTATGCTAGCGCAGGGGCAGTATTCGCTGGGAGTGATGTGACACGCTGAGCGGGGGACTGAGAAGGTAAATTGCCCAGCCAGCGGTCCCAGCTGAGGAATCTATGCCAAAAGGGAAAATAAGACGGCTGCTCACAGAGCGGGGATTTGGGTTTATCAGGACAGTGGAAGGTGAGGACCTATTTTTCCACCGTAGCCAAGTTGAGGGGGTGAACTTTTCATCCCTCAAGGAAGGGCAGCTGGTAGAATTCGAGGTTGGACTGGGGCGTGATGGTAAGTACCAGGCAGTTAAGGTGAGACCGGCGCAGTTTAGGGGCAGACCTACCCCAAAGGCGGTGACAGTAGGGTGGGATAGATTAGCAGGATTCATTGCCGGCATAGTAATCGCCCTATTCTTCGGCGTCTCCCTATATCTTCGGGTAGTTCTGCCACGTGACCAGGTCATCGTTGGTGAGTGGATTAAGCTCACCGGCACAGATGCCTATTATTTCATGCGCCAGGTTGACAATCTTGTACACAATTTCCCCCATGCTATGTCTTTCGACCCTTATTTACTTTATCCAGGCGGACAATCGCTGGGCAGCTTGAGCCTCTTCGTTTATCTAACCAGCGGTATAGCCTGGCTTATCGGCTTGGGCTCGCCGACTCAGCACACAATTGATATGGTTGGCATTTACTTACCTGCTGTCTTGGGCGCGCTTTCTGTCATACCTGTCTATTTCATAGGCAAAGAACTGTCCAACCGCTGGGCTGGTGTGATAGCTGCTTGCTTGCTTGCCATTGCCCCCGGTGAATTCCTGGGAAGGTCGCTGCTTGGCTTCGCCGATAGGGATACTCTTGAGGTGCTGCTCACAGTGCTGACCATGCTTTTCCTCATTCTGGCAATAAAGAGTGCCACACGGGCGCAACTTGCTTTTGGTTTGTGGCATTTAAGCCGTCACACAATCAAAGCTCTCGTTTATAGCTTGCTTACGGGCATCTGCCTCGGACTTTACCTCCTCACCTGGAGAGGTGCCCTCATGTTTGTATTCATCATTTTTGCCTATTTCATAACCCAGTCCATCATTGACCATGTGAGGCGCAGGGATGTCAGTTATCTGAGCTTCATTGGCATCGTCAGCTTCCTGGTGGCTCTAGTAATATTTCTACCGTCGCATCCGCTTCAAGCACGTTGGGCACCGCTGGTTATCGCCCTGCTCACGATGCCGGTTTTGGCTGCTGCTTCCTGGCTGCTGGTCAAGAGCAAGGCGAAGGTCGGTTATTACCCGCTTACCCTGCTTGGTCTGGGGGTGGCTGGTTCGCTGGTATTGTATGTAGTCAATCCTTCTATCCCAAGATCGATGTTAAACTTAGTGGCAATCCTCTTCACTACCGAGACTAAAGCCACTGTCCTCGAAATGCAACCGATACTGCTGACCTCTGGTGTTTTCACGTTGTCGAAGGTTTGGGGCAACTTTACTACGGGTTCTTTCCTCAGTCTTATCTCCCTCGGCATACTGGCATACCTCGTTATCAAGCGCGGCGAAGCTGATAAAACGCTAATGCTGGTATGGAGTCTGGTCGTGCTGGCAGCCACTCTATTCTTGTCGCGCCTAGCCCTTTTTTATGCGATTAACGTGGCGCTACTCAGCGGCTATTTGGCTTGGCTAGTCCTCGATTTCGCCGGTCTTAAAGAAGAAGGGGGCAGTGCCAAAGTGTCTCCAAAAGCCGCAGATGTGCCGCGGGGAAAGAAGAAGCGCCAGCGGGCTAGCCGGACATCAAAGTGGCTGAACGCAGGTCTGGCAATAGTGGTCGTCCTCTTCCTTTTCTTCTACCCAAACCTGGCAATGGCGCAGAGCACCGCAAAAGAACCCGCCTTTGCCCCCAGCGACGGCTGGTGTGAAGCTGTCTCATGGATGAGAGACAATACACCAGACCCATTCGCTGACCCAGACTTCTACTATGCCTCTTACACCAGACCGTTCCGTTATCCCCAAACTGCCTATGGGGTGACTGCCTGGTGGGACTACGGCTACCTGATAACCAGGATGGGGCACAGGCTCCCCAATTGTCATCCAGGCAGTAGTGAGCGAAGCCGACAAAAGGTAGCCAGCCTATTTGTTGCTCAGGACGAGGCTTCGGCAGCTACAATAATTAGCCAGTTGAAGTCAAGATACGTTATCATCGATTATAGTACAGCCGTTCTGTCGCCGAAGTATTATGTCCTTGAGAGATATTATGGGCTCAGCGGCAAGTTCTCTGCTGTAGCCAAATATGCTGGCAGTAGCTCAAAAGATTTCTATGACATGTATTACCAATTGAAGGACAACAGGCTTGTTCCCGCCCCCCTTTTCTATCCCGAATACTATCGCTCATTGGCGGTAAGGCTGTATAATTTTGATGGCAGCGAAGTTATACCTAAAGCAACTTATGTGGTCAGCTACGAAGAAAAAGAAGGTCCCAACGGCACCCGTTATAAACAAATCATCGATTTGAAATCCTTTCTAGACTACGAAGAAGCTGAAGACTATGTTGCCAGCCAGAAATCGGGCAATTACAGGGTAGTTGGCATCAGTCCATTTGCCAGCCCGGTGCCGCTGGAGAAACTGGAACGCTACACGTTGGTATACAGCTCTAAAAACTCGAAATCGGAGCCGTATACCTCCACCACAATTCCTGAGGTGAAGATCTTCGAGTATGTCGAATAGTTCGGTCAAAAACTTAGCGGGCTCATAAAAATGACCATGTTAAAACTAAAACAGAGACTGGACAATAAATCGGCAAAAATAGGCATAGTCGGGCTTGGTTATGTTGGGCTGCCGCTGGCGGTGGCTTTTGCTGAGGCACGCTTTGAGGTGCTGGGGTTTGACATTCAACGAAAGCGAGTGGATGCCATTAATCACGGCAAGTCTTATATTGCTGATGTAGCATCGGAGCAGCTAAAAGCCATTGTAAGCAGTAATTACCTCCAAGCAACCACACAGCAAAGTAGGCTCAGAGAAGTAGATGTCATCTGTATATGTGTACCCACCCCGCTGACCAAGACTAAGGATCCTGACCTATCCTATGTAATCCAGGAATCCAAGGAGATATCGAAGCACCTAAAACCAGGGCAACTTGTGGTACTGGAAAGTACTACCTACCCCGGCACCACACGTGAGGTAGTATTGCCCCTATTAGAGTCATCGAGGCTCCGTGGCGGCACCGATTTCTACTTGGCTTACTCGCCGGAGCGGGTTGACCCCGGCAGTAGAAGATATAACATCAAAAATACCCCTAAAATCGTTGGCGGCATAAACCAGCAATCGACCGAACTTGCCCAAGCCCTCTATTCCCAGATAGTCGATACTGTGGTTCCTGTTTCATCTCCAGAGGTAGCTGAGATGACCAAGGTCTTTGAGAACGTATTCCGCAGCGTGAACATCGCCCTGGTGAATGAGCTGGCTCAGCTGTGTGAGAAATTCGGTGTGAGCGTCTGGGAGGTTATCTATGCCGCTTCAACCAAGCCATTCGGTTATATGCCATTCTACCCCGGACCCGGTGTTGGTGGGCATTGCATCCCGCTGGACCCCTACTATCTGGCGAACAAAGCGAGAGAGTTCGATTTCCATACCAGATTTATCGAGCTTGCCGCCGAAATCAACGAAGCCATGCCCTACCATGTCACCTCTCGCATATCTGAAGCCCTAAATAGCAGAGGTAAGAGCGTGAGCGGCGCCAAAATGCTTATCCTTGGCGTAGCCTACAAGAAAGACATCGGGGATATCAGGGAGTCACCATCATTGAAACTCATCCAGCTTCTTAGAGCCAAGGGCGCTAATGTAAGCTACAATGACCCCTATATACCGAAGATAAAGCTGCCCCAGGGCAGCCTAGCCTCGGTGAAATTGACTGGGAAAAAGTTAGCTTCAGTGGACTGCGTCATAATAGCCACTGACCATAGCTGCTATAATATTAGTGAGGTGGTTGCACAAGCAACACTGGTCTTTGATACACGCGGAGCCACCAGAGGAATTGAAGGCAATAATATAGTCAGGCTGGGAGAATAGACATTGAGCGGCAACATAGCGGTTGTCGGATGTGGTTATTGGGGCAAGAACCTGGTGCGGAACTTTTCTGAACTTGGCGCCCTCCATACGATCTGCGATACCGACCCCCAGAACTTAAGCTCTCTGAAACCTCTCTATCCTGATGCTAACACCGAAACAGACTATCAAAAATTGCTCTCCAATAGGCAAATTGAAGGAGTAGTCATAAGCACCCCAGCGGTTACACACTACTCTTTGGTAAAGCAGGCGCTACTTGCAGATAAGGATGTGTTAGTAGAGAAGCCGCTGGCGTTGGAGGTAGCTCATGGAGAAGAGCTGGTCGAGCTGGCAGAGAAAAACAAAAAAATATTGCTGGTGGGTCACCTCATGGAGTACCATCCCGCTGTCGTCAAGCTCAAAGAGCTTGTGGAAAACGGCGAGCTGGGCAAAATCAACTATATTTACTCCAATCGGCTCAACCTCGGCAAATTCCGGACGGAGGAAAACATACTCTGGAGCTTCGCTCCGCACGACATTGCGGTCATACTACTGCTGCTCAATGAACTGCCGCAGGAAATCTCAGCCCACGGCGGTTACTACCTGCACCAGGATATCGCTGATGTCACTCTGACTACCCTCAGCTTCAAGGACGGTGTCAGAGCCCACATTTTTGTCAGCTGGCTGCATCCCTACAAAGAACAGAAGCTGGTGGTAGTCGGAGACAGAAAGATGGCGCTATTCGATGACACCAGACCCAGGGATAAGCTGGTCCTATATAGTCATGAGATAGAATGGGTTGACAGAAGACCTGTACCCCGCCACAAAGACCCAGAACCTGTAGCGGTAGCCTCGGATGAACCACTACGTCTAGAATGTCAGGATTTTATCAACTGTATACAGACGCGAGACCGCCCTAAGGTGGACGGGCGCAAGGGCATTCAGGTACTGCAGGTGCTCTCTTATTGTCAGAAGTCACTGGAAAGCAGAGGCAAAGTCATATCGCTGAGTAATGCCCTGAATGACTTCTTTGTCCATGAAACCAGCATTGTGGAGGGGCGGTGCCGGATAGGGAAAGGAACCAAAATCTGGCATTTCTGCCACATAATGCCCGAAGCAACGATCGGAGATAACTGCGTTATTGGACAGAACGTGTTCATCGGCAAGAGTGCTAAGATAGGTAGTAACGTGAAAATTGAAAACAATGTCTCCATCTTCGAAGGTGTGACGCTTGAAGACGACGTCTTTTGCGGTCCGTCGTGCACTTTCACCAATGTTATAAATCCCCGCAGCTTCATCTCCCGGAAACACGACTTAAAGCCTACATTAGTCAAGAAAGGTGCCACCATCGGTGCCAATGCCACCATAGTCTGCGGCAGCAGAATCGGCAAATATGCCTTCATAGGTGCCGGTGCTGTGGTGACCAAGGATATCCCCGATTATGCTCTCGCCTATGGTAATCCTGCCAAGGTCCAGGGCTGGGTGTGCCAGTGTGGGATTAAACTCAACTTTGGAGGGGACGCCCAAGCACGGTGCTCTGAATGTGGTAAAATCTACCAGCGAAAAGGCAAGGGGCGAGTCGATATAATTAACGCGCAGTCTACATCTAGACGATGAAGATTCCTCTAGTTGACCTGGAATCCCAGTACCTCTCCATCAAGGATGAAGTGGACCAAGCTATAAACAAGGTCATTCGGAGCAGCCAGTTTATCCTCGGAAGTGAGGTCAACTCCTTGGAAAAGGAGATAGCTAACTACTTAGGTGCAGGACACGCTGTCGGCGTCGCCTCTGGCACTGACGCTCTCCAGCTTTCCCTTCTTGCCTGCGGCATCAAACCAGGTGATGAGGTCATCACCACCCCTTTCACTTTCATCGCCACTGCTGAAGCCATTATGAAATGCCGTGCCAAGCCAGTCTTCGTGGATATAGACCCCAAGACCTACAACATACAGCCTTCAGCGATTGAAACCAAGATAACCGAGAAGACTAGAGCCATCCTCCCGGTCCATCTTTACGGTCAGCCAGCCGATATGTGTCCCATCATAGAGCTGGGCAAGAAGTATGACCTTATAATCATCGAAGACTGTGCCCAAGCTATGGGTGCCGCCTATCGGGATAAAAAGGTGGGCACTATGGGTCATGCCGGCTGCCTCAGCTTTTTCCCCAGCAAGGTGCTGGGCGCCTACGGCGATGGTGGCATGGTGGTAACCAACGATGCTGAAATCGCCGCCAAAGTGGCTACTCTGCGCAACCATGGTTCCCGTGATAAATACTATGCCATTACCCACGGCTTCAACAGCCGCCTCGACGAGCTGCAGGCAGCCGTTCTCAGGGTTAAACTGAAGTACCTCGATAGCTGGATTGAACTGAGGAGGCAAAAAGCAGCCGTCTACTCTGAACTCCTACATGAAATCAGCGGCATCCAGCCTCCCTATGTGGCACCTTACGGCTACCATGTCTTCAACTATTACACTGTTAGACTTGAGAAGGAAAAAATAAACCGTGACCGATTGCGAGAGCATCTGACCAGAAGTGGCATCGCCAGCGCCATATATTATCCTCTATCCCTGCATCTTCAGGAAGTCTACAAACCACTGGGCTATAAACTTGGCGACCTGCCTGAAAGCGAGAAAGCCCAGGAGGACGTCCTTTCCCTGCCCATGTATCCTGAGCTCAATAGCAAGCAAATTGAGAAAATAGCGAGGACAATTAAGAGCTGCGTCCAGTGAAAATCGTAAGCGTCGTTGGTGCCAGACCAAACTTTATGAAAATCGCTCCTCTGACCAGGGCGATAGACAAGCATAACAAAGCCGCAGGTCATCGATCATCAATCAGGCAACTCCTTGTCCATACGGGTCAGCACTACGATTATGAGATGTCCCAGGTCTTCTTCCAGGACCTGGAACTGCCCAAGCCTGATATCTATCTAGGCGTCGGCTCAGGCACACACGCCGAACAGACGGGCAAGGTAATGATTGAGTTCGAGAAGGTTTTGCTCAAAGAGAACCCGGATTTGGTAATGGTGGTGGGCGACGTAAACTCTACCCTGGCAGCAGCGCTGGCTGCCGTAAAAGTCCACATCCCTGTGGGGCATATCGAAGCCGGTTTGCGCTCCTACGACCGAGCCATGCCCGAAGAGATAAACAGGCTGCTCACCGACCACATTTCCGATTATCTATTTACTACATCCAGATATGATGATGAGAACCTGAGTAGAGAAGGCATCCCGCCTGAAAAGATTTTCCGTGTAGGCAACATCATGGTAGATAGTCTGCTCCACAGTAGATCTCTGGCGCAGAGGTCCGAGATATTACAGCATCTGCGACTGGAAAAACATGCTTATGCCCTGGTGACATTACATCGCCCTTCCAACGTGGACAACAAGGAGACCCTCAAAGACATATTTGAAGCCGTCATCGAGGTGGCTAAAAGGACTAAGGTTGTATTCCCAGTCCACCCCCGCACCCAGAAAAGGCTCCGGGAGTTCAACCTCCACTTCCCCACCTCTGCCACTATCTTAATTATCCCCCCGTTAGGCTACCTTGACTTCCTCAACCTGGAGATGAACGCCAGGCTGGTAATCACCGACTCCGGCGGCATACAGGTGGAGACCACCGTCCTCAATATTCCATGCCTCACCCTGCTCAATTCTCCAGTATGGGGGGTAACCCATGAGCTGGGCACAAACATACTGGTGGGCAGCGACCGCCGAAAGCTGATAGAAGAAGCATCCAGAATCCTCGACTCCAGTCCCAAAACTCAGCACGGATCTAAAATCGACCTCTGGGACGGAAAGACTGCGGAGAGAATAATTGGGATACTAGCTCGTATACCTCAGTTGAATATGACAAAGGAGACGAAGTGAATGGATAACATTCGAGAGGTGTATCCCAAGGGGCTATGCGCCGGATGCGGCACCTGTGCCAGCGTGTGCCCAACTTCAGCTATAGAGATCATTAAGGATGAGCGCAAGGGCATGTATGCCCCACAGCTAGATGAGGAGCTTTGCAACCAGTGTGGACTTTGCTCGGAGGTGTGCCCCGGAGTTTCCGTAGATTTCGACGAGCTTAACTTGAAGATTTTTGGAAAAGAGCCAGAGGATGTTTGGCTGGGCAATTATATTGGTCTCTATGTGGGACATGCCTCAGACGATGAAATAAGGCTTAAATCCTCATCCGGTGGACTGGTAACTGCGCTGCTAATTTTTGCCCTGGAACAAGGAATAATTGATGGCGCTATTGTGACCAGGATGCGCCAGGACAAACCGCTCGAGCCCGAGGTGATTTTAGCCAGAAGCAGAGAAGAAGTCATCTCGGCTCGCAAATCCAAATACTGTCCTGTGCCAGCCAACATCAGGCTGAAGGATATAATCAATGAGGAAGGCAAATTTGCTATCGTCGGTCTTCCCTGCCATGTTCATGGAGTCAGAAAGTATGAGCTGCTTAGCAAAGAACTCCAGAATAAGCTGGTGCTTCACCTAGGACTGATGTGCTCGAATAACGCTACCTTTCTAGGAACGGAGTACTTTCTGAAAAAGCACGGGATTAAGAAGGGTGATGTGGAGAGGCTGGAGTACCGGGGTGACGGATGGCTACAGGATTATAACATGATTGTCTATTTGAGGGATGGAAGCAAAATGGTTATACCCAGGAAAGGTGTGCTTTTTGGCTCCTCATATCACCGCGATTTTGCTGTGCCCCGATGTCTTTTGTGCTGTGACCATAACTGCGAGTTTGCTGACATCTCTTTTGGTGACCCACGGCTGCCTGATTTAATGGGTGATAAGCTGGGCAAATCGCTCATTGTTACCCGAACACCTTTTGGTGAAGAGATACTGCAGAAAGCGCTGTCAAAAGGGGCTATCGAACTGACTGAGAGAATCAGCGTCCAGAGGTTTTTCCAGGGGCAGAATATACGCTTCAAAAGGCGATTTACTGCCCGCCTGTCCCTGCTAAAAGCACTGGGTAAGCCTGTACCGCATTACAACACCGCTAGGCTGTCCCAAAAAAGCAACCTTATGGACTATGTAGACTCTCTTTATTATCTCTCTTCATACATTACATACAGAAGGTACCTGTGGTCCCTGGTCTATCCCGGCGCTTTAACAAGGGCTTATTTTATGAGGGCTATTGCCAAGTTGCTAGCCATCATGCGCGAGCCGCCGCAACTTCAAGGGCAGAACCAGAGAAAAGCGACAAGGATACTTCTTATAGGGGCGTCTTTGACAAAGAACCTTGGAGGTCCCTCCCTATTTGTGAGTGCCCGTAAGATATTGCAGGCACACATACCCGATGCCGAGTTCACACTATGGTCACCAACAGCTAAACGTGATTCTGCCAGGGCAAAAGAGTACGGAGTAAAGGTGATAGGAACTGTTCGCCACGAGTTCAGAAGCGCGGTCGCTCGCTGTGTGCTCTGGGCAGTGCTGAGAAAGCTGAGGCTAGATATGTCCTCTCTGCTGACTAGCAATAAACTACTCAGAGAATATCTGTCTGCAGACGTAATCATAGATATTGTTGGTATTTCATTCACGGATTTCTTCCCCGGATGGATGGGAAACATAGTGTCAGGCATAAGACTATGGATGGGCAAACTATTGGGGAAACCGGTGGTGAAGTTCACCCAGGATATGGGACCGTTCCACATGAAGTCAACTCGTTATCCGGCAAAATTCTTTCTCAGCAGGCTGGACCTGATAGTCGCCCGGAGCGCTACCACGGAAAACTACCTTAAAGAAATAGGCATAACCAGAAATGTCCATGTGCGCCCTGATTCCGCTTTCGTCCTGGACCCGGCTCCGTCCGAAAGAGTCAATGACATCCTGTGCCAGGAAGGGCTGAGTCAAAAACCGCTGATCGGCGTTACGCCGTCAATTCAGATTGACCGAAGACTATGTGGAGGAAACACCGAAGCGCAGAACCAATACACCATTATGATGGCGCAGATAGCCGACCATCTCATTGAGACACTCAAGGCAACGGTTGTTTTTATACCCAACGAGACGCATGGCGGCTATGACGACAACTACGTCATCAACAAGATATATACTGGTGTAAGAAACAAGGGCAGCGTCAGGATGATAACCAGCGACTATACCGCAGAGGAGTTGAAGGGGCTAATCGGAGCCTGTGATATGCTCATAGGTTCGCGCTACCACTCGCTTATCGCCGCAACTTCCATGTACGTTCCCACAATGGTGATAGGCTGGGGACACAAATATAAGGAGGTTATGAAAACAGTGGGGCTAACAGATTTCGAGTGTGATTTCAGCACCATAACATACCAGCAGCTACAGGCAAAAGTAACTAGGCTGTGGCACGACAGAGACAAGATCAGGGCTGAGCTGGCACTGCGAATGCCACTGCTAAAAGAAGCTGTCATGTCGGGTGGCAGACTGGTTAAAGATATTTTAGGTTAAGTAACTCGCCCCACGCCTTATGAACAACGCCGCATATAGAGGATACACCAAGTTCGGACGGCAGGTCGGATATGTTATTGGCGCTCACATTGCCATTGTCCTGCTGGGCTTTATCCAGCTCCCCATTCTCACCAAGGGACTGGGAGCCACCCTCTACGGTACGTGGTCACTGATAAACGTCACCGTTTCCTTAATCGTCCCCTTTGCTATCCTTGGCTTACAATCGGCTATAATTCGCTTCCTTTCCGCCGAGAAAGATAGGGACAAAATCAGCGATGACTTTCTTTCTGCCTGCTCCACTGTGGTTATCGTCGGCACAGCCCTTTCCATCCTTTTGTGTCTTTTTTCAGACTACCTGGCAAGCCTTATCTTCAAGGACATCGGTTCATCATTCTACATCAAGCTGGCTTCAGTGCTGATTTGCTTCAATGCTCTGGACGGACTAACTCTTACCTTCTTCAGAATGCAGCGCAAAATAGGACTGTATACTACTCTCAACCTGAGTCGGAACGTCCTTCAAGTTGGCTTAATTGTTCCAGCGATACTGCTGGGCTACAAATTGACCGGTGTCATTCTGGCTGTCATAGCCAGCGGAGCCATATTTGTGGTCATACAGACACTGCTTATCATGAGGCAGACAGGCTTGCGTCTGCCGCACTTCACCAACACAAGATCGTATTTACGCTGGGGGCTACCGCTAACCCCGAACTTCGCCATACTGTGGGTAATACACGTCAGCGACAGGTACATGGTAAGCTATTTTCTGGGGGTGGCTGCTGCCGGCGTTTACGGCGCGGCTTACGCCATAGCCGATTATGCCTCTTTTGTCCTGTCGCCGCTGAGCATCGTGTTGTATCCCACTATCATCAAGTCCTACGAGGATGGGAAAATAGGCGAGACCAGAACTTACCTGAAATACTCACTGAAGTACTTTATGATGATTGCCATTCCCTCTGCCTTTGGACTGTCGATACTGGCTCAGCCGCTGCTCTCCATATTGACCAAGCCAGAATTTGTTGTGGGCAACACTGCAGTGCCATTTATCGCCTTCGGCGCCGTGCTCTTCGGCTTCTACCAGATTTGCCTTTACATCATCTTCCTGGCTAATAGGACATACCTGACACTGAGGCTATTGGGGACAGCAGCTATCTTAAATATTGTGCTGAACCTGATTCTAATCCCTTTAATGGGCATTGTAGGCGCAGCCATAGCCACCTTAATCGCCTACGGCGCTCTCGGTATACTCACCTTGATGGTAAGCCGCATATATCTGAAGTTTGACCTCAGCCTGCCCTTCATGTTGAAGAGCGCTATAGCATCGGCTATTATGGTAACGGGTATCTGGCTGTCCCGCCCGGAGACCATAGCCACCGTCTTAATAGCCATAGTCGGCGGCATCGTAATTTACTTTAGCATCCTGTTCTTGATAAAGGGGCTGAGCAAGTCCGAGGTAACCTTTTTCCTTGGCTTCATCAAGGAAAACTTGGAAAGATTTCGTTTCGGCAATGGGGAGAGAGTAGAACCTTGAAGAAAAGGACTATGTTGCTTATATCGGCGCTTGACCTGTGGTCTATGGGTAAACTGAAGGGTGCACAATCATTGTGGATGACGCTTAAAGGATATGCCGAGCGCAACTGGCAAATCTATTTCATCACGGGCAACAAAGAGAAGGATTCTATCTACGACGTGCAGCAGAACATCCACATAATCCGGTTTGATGCACACTGGCTGAAGAGGTGGTTTCGATATAAAGAAATCGGATTTGTGGCGCGAGTCATGTGGTGGGTCATGTTTCAGCTTGTTAGCTTCTTTTTAGCTATAAGGACTATCAGCAAAGAACATCTGAAAATTGATCTGGTCTATGCCTATGAGACAACGGCAGTCCCTATAGCCAGACTGCTGAAGTTAATCCTGCGTGTGCCCATGGTCTCCAGATTCCAGGGAACCACTTTATATCCCTGGTTTGGGCGGTCTTTCTGGCAGCTAAGGCAGTGGGAAAGCTTCTTAGCCTTCAAGATTCCTGCTGACTTGTACATAATGACAAATGATGGGACTCGCGGTGATGCCGTTTTGAGGACACTGGGCGTGGACATGAGACTGGTCAAGTTCTGGATGAACGGCGTTGACAAGATGGCTTGTGAGCGAATTTCAGTTGACATGACACAGGTACGCCACAGTCTTAATATTGGTGTGGAAACGAAGGTGTTACTTATACTAAGTCGTCTAGTGAGCTGGAAGAGGGTAGACCGGGCGTTAGTAGCGTTACCCAAGGTTGTGCAGAAGCATCGGGATGTTGTGCTGGTAATCATCGGCGATGGTCCTGAGCGCCACAAGCTTGAAGGATTAGTTGATACGCTACAAGTACGGGAGTACGTACGTTTTTTGGGTGCTTTGCCCCATGATGAGACCTGGACTTACCTGAAGATTGCCGATTTATTCTTGTCACTGTATGACATTTCAAATGTGGGAAATCCCTTGCTTGAGGCGATGTCTTGCGGTAAATGCATCGTTACGCTGAACACTGGCGATACCGGCACCATAATCCGCAATAGGGAAAACGGGGTACTTCTTGAACCAGACGAGCTTTCCAGACTAGCCAGTATCATTTGTGACCTGCTGGAGGATAAGGACTTGCGGACTAGGCTAGGACAAAACGCCAGGGATTTTGCACTGAATCGCTTCTGGACTTGGGAGGAGCGGATTAAAGAGGAAACTTCAGTAGTGGAGAAACTTATCATAGCGCACGAAAATGCTTAAACCTGCAAGAACTTTCTGGTCAGCCTTAGCTGACAGGATGTCACAAAATAAAGTGATGGTGCTGTATCTAACCACTGTCGTCCTTGCTGTAATTTTCGTCGGCACTATAGTCGCAGCCAGACAGCTTACCCCTAGGCTACTCCCGCCTCTCGTCATCCTTCTTTGCCTCTCCCTGGCGCTAGTTCTCACTACGGGCACACGGGTAACAGATTTAACCATAAAGAAAGGCATCCTTTACCTCACGATCATCGCCGGCTTCATAGGGGCAGCTTTTCTGCGTTTTGATATCGGTCCGTTTTCCATATTTCCCTTCAGGGTACTGCTGCCCCTCCTCTGGCTGCTCTTTTTGCTGGGCATGCTCATCAATGAAGGTAAGCTCAACATCATGCATATCAAGGTGAAGCACTATCTGTTGTTCCTTGGGCTATGGCTTATCTACGCCATCCTATCTCTGGCATGGGCTGCTGACAAGATCGAGGCTCTTAGGGAGATTATATTTCTATTCATGGGCGTGTCTGTCATCTTTTTCGTGGTCTACTACTGCAATAATTTCAGTGACCTCAAGCGTCTTTACACACTGTGGTTGCTTGTGCTCGTGCCCCTAGTATGTATCGGTCTGTGGGAACACACCACAGGGAACCATTTGAGCATATCCGGACTTGCTGACGTACCGGAGAGATTCAGATATGCCCCAACAGGAGTTTTCCAAAATCAAAACGATTACGCCACCTACCTAGCATTGAGCATCTCATTTGTCATTACCTTCGTCAGATACAATGACAGATTGCTGAAACGCCTTTTCGGCATGGTACTGCTCATGCCTTGTCTGTACCTTGTGGTTGTCACTTTCTCCAGAGCAAATTACCTCGCCATCATATTGGGACTAGCCTTCTGGTTCCTGTTCCTGCTGAAAATCAGGAGCAAGGTTAAGGTATTAGCACTTGCAGGCATCGTCGCTGTCCTGCTTTTCGTAGTCTTTTCAGAGCAGGTGCTACGTACTCTTGGGGTCGTCGGTGCACAACTAAGCGGTCTGGCAGCACCAAGCGAACACACATTGGGCAGTGTTGGTGTTCGACTGAATCTCATAAAGAACTCCTTGATATTCTTGATGAATTCCTATGGCTTTGGCGTAGGTGCCGGCAATGTTGAATACTATATGACCAATTTCTCGGTATATGAGACAGGAGGAATACTCAATGTCCACAACTGGTGGGCGGAAATCCTTGTTGACTATGGTATACTCATTTTCATAGGATATACCCTCTTTTACCTGGGTCTGCTGGTGAAGCTATACATAGCTTATGGTAAGCTAACAGATAACTCAAGGAAGATGATTTGTGAGGCGCTCCTCGTTGGGCTGGTAGTTTTCTTCTTTGCCAGCATAAGCTCCAGCTCTATAATGGCTATTGGAGCACAGTGGATTCTGTTCAGCCTCGCCTTGTCATTCCTAAATTGTTGTCGCTTAAAACAATGGGGGTCTAAGCGGTGAAAGTCCTGGTTATATCCCATATGTACCCTTCCACCTTCAGCCGAATTGAAGGTCTATTTGTGCACCAACAGGTTAAAGAGCTGCAAAAACAGGGGTGTGAAATTAAGGTCATCTCGCCCACCCCATGGTCACCTTTCCCCATAAAGCACCTCTCTAACAAGTGGAGACGCTATTCTGAAGTCCCGACCAAGATGCTGTGGGATGGCGTAGAAGTATACTATCCCCGTTTCCTGCAGTTCCCCAGAAATGTGTTTCTAGCTTCCTCTGGAAAAAGGATGTATTTCGGCATCAGGAAGCAGGTTGATGAGCTTTACCATGACTTTAGATTCGACTGCATCCATGCTCATGTTGCCCTTCCGGATGGGTTTGCGGGCACGTTGGTGAAGAAAGACTATGGGAAACCACTGGTGGTAACTATTCACGGAGCGGACCTTTTAGTGACCGTTCATAGAAACGCTGCTTGTCACAATGCACTGAGCAAGGTTTTCGAAGAAGCAGACAGAATCGTAACTGTTAGCACCAAGCTCAGAAAGATAGCTGAAGACCACTTTGGACTATCCGGGAAAATCGTGGTCGTCAATAACGGAGTCAGCCCATCCCTGACTGCGTCAAAGGGCACAGACTTGACTTCCAGATATGGTGGCAGGAAAGTGATGCTCAGCGTGTCCCACCTGATTGCCAGTAAGGGACTGGACATGAACATTAGGGCTATCTCCCGGCTGACTGGAAAGTTTCCAGACTTAAAATACCTGGTGGTTGGTGCTGGCACGGAGATTAGCTCCTTGAAGCAGTTAGCACGCCATCTTGGTGTGGAGGACCAGGTGGAGTTCCTCGGCGAGCTACCACATGACAGGGCAATGGAATATATGGCTATAGCGGATGTCTTCGCTTTACCTAGTTGGCAAGAAGGCTTCGGGGTAGTATATTTGGAGGCAATGGCGCATGCTAAACCTGTCATCGCCTGCGAAGGTGAGGGAATCGCCGATGTGGTAGAACATGGTAAGACTGGCATACTTGTAAAGCCCAAGGACGTGGAAAGCCTGGCGAAGGCAGTAGACTTTCTGCTTGCAAATCCAGAAAGAGCCAGAGCAATCGGAGAGAGAGCGCGGAAGCTCGTCTTAGAAAAGTACACTTGGGAAAGAAACGCGCAGAGATACATAGAGATTTACCGGGAACTAATGGCAAATCATGGATAAGAATATCTGCATACTGACTTCGGTCCATCCAGTTTTCGACACTCGTATTTTTTACAAGCAGGCGAAGACGCTGGCTAAAGCGGGCTATGAGGTAACTCTCATCGCTCAGCATGAGAGGGATGAAGTTGTAGACGGGGTCAAAATAGTAGCACTGCCCAAGCCAAGAAGCAGGTTCTGGCGGATGGTAGGGACCTGGCGGGTTTTCAGACTAGCCCTGAGACAAAAAGCCGATGTCTATCACTTCCATGACCCCGAGCTTTTGCCGGTAGGCTTGCTTCTGAAGCTGATGACGAAAGGCAAGGTCATCTATGATGTGCACGAGGACTATCGTGGGACCATTTTGACCAAGCACTGGCTGGCTTTGCCTCTCAGAAAGCCCGTGGCACAGTTGTTTAACTCACTGGAAAAATGGGCGGCTTCTCGGCTGGACTATACCATCGCTGCCACAGACGATATCAGTGCCAAGTTTGCAAGCATAGGCAGGGTCACTGCCATCAGGAACTATCCGACCCTAGGGGTGATTGAGGCAAATGTCAGGCACGTTGCAGGAGAGCCGACACTAGTCTACGCCGGCGGGCTCACCCAGACAAGAGGCATAAGCGAGATAGTACAGGCGATGGCACATCTTAATTCCGCCAGGAAGGCAAAGCTGGTACTATACGGCAAGTTTGAGCCTGCGGGCTACCAAGAGGTGGTGCAAGCGCTGAGGGGATCCGATAGGGTGGAATACCAGGGGTGGGTTAAGCCGGAGGAACTTTGGCAAAAGCTAGCCCAAGCATCTATTGGCATTGTTTGCCTGCATCACGTGAGTCAATATACCGTCGCATTGCCCACAAAACTCTTCGAATACATGGCGGTGGGGCTGCCGGTAATCGCCTCCAACTTCCCCCTGTGGAAGGAGATTGTTGAAGGTAACAACTGTGGACTTACTGTTAACCCTCTCGACCCCGAGGAAATCGCCCGGGCAATCGAATATCTGCTGGACCACCCGGAAGAGTCCAGAGAGATGGGCGAAAACGGCAGGAGGGCAGTGGCGGAAAAATATAATTGGGAGAAAGAGAGTCAGAGGCTGCTTGCACTCTACCAGGAGTTGTTATCAAATGGCACAGGTAGTAATGTTTGAAGGAGAAGTCCATGTATCGAGTGGTGCAGAATAGGATAAGCGTAAAGAAGCTGGCTAGTTCAATGCGTGGCACCGTTGAAGTGCTGGGCAACGATGCTAGAATAATATCAGCCATAGCTCCTATTGGCGACGCTAGTAGCCGTGCCATCACTTTTTGTATCAGAAAAGGCGACCAGGGTGTGGAAATGGTGAGGAAGTCAGGTGCTGGAGTTATCATCTGCCATAATGACCTGCCACTGACAAGTGAAGACCTGAAGGACAAGACCTTCATCCTGGTATCCGATCCGAGGTCAGCGTTCATAAAGGTGATGAAAGAATACTTTCTGGAGGAAAAGATAGAGTACGGCACCCATCCCACGGCGGTAGTCCATCAGGATGCTGAAATACACCCCAATGTGTACATTGGTCCATACTGCTGCATAGGGAAATGTAAGATCGGCGGGGGCACGGTAATTTACGGCAGCAACTATATCCACGCCAATACCAGGATCGGCAGGAATGTCACTATCCAGGCGGGGACGGTTATCGGTGCGGAGTCAGTCAGTTTCCAGCGAATTGAAAGCGGTGAGCTGGAGAGGTTCCCTCAGCTAGGTGGCGTCGTAATTGAGGACGACGTGTGGATAGGTGCTAACACCAGCATAGTAAGAGGGACAATGGAAGACACCATCATCGGAAAGGGGACCATGATCGGTCATCAGTGCTGTATCGGACACAGCAGCATCATCGGTAGGCATTGTGCTATCACAAGCTGTACTATGATTGGAGGACACTGCCGTGTGGGTGACGCATCCCAAATAGGTCTGAGCGCCTGCATCAGAAACGGAATCACCATAGGGAGAAATGTGGTGGTGGGCATGGGCTCTGTGGTGACCAAAGATGTGGGCGATGGCAAGGTCGTTTTCGGCGTGCCAGCTAAAGAGCAGGGTGAAGTCCAGGGATGATAAGTGCAAGGAGTCCAAATCATGTGAATATCTGGATGCTGAACCATTATGCCCACCCACCGGACACCCCCGGCGGCACCAGACACTACGACTTTGCCAGAGAACTGGTTAAACAAGGGCATGAGATAACTATCTTTGCCTCCAGCTTCGACCACCGCACCCGGAAGGACACAAGGCTGCAAAAGGGGCAAAGCTACCGTAGGGAAAACATAGACGGCGTGGAGTTCGTCTGGGTCAGGACATCCCCCTATTACGGAGGGAACGACTGGCGGAGGGTGGTGAACATGTTGAGCTATGCCCTGCGTGTGGTGCCTCTCGGGCTCAGGCTTAAAGGGAAGCCCGATGTAGTCCTGGCGTCATCGCCACACCCTTTCGCTGGCGTGGCGGGCTGGCTATTGGCTAAACTGAAAGGGGCAAGGTTCATTTTTGAAGTCCGTGACCTGTGGCCGCAAACTCTTGTGGAAGTAGGAGGCTATAGTAGCAAAAGCCCTGCGGTAAAGCTAATGGGGATACTAGAAAAATTCCTTTACCGAAGAGCGAGCAAAATCGTTATACTTCTACCCAAGGCGTCCGATTACATTGCTGGGCTAGGTATTACCGTCAGTAAGATTGTCTACATACCTAATGGTGTCAGCCCCGAACTATTTTCAAACACCGAGGCTAAATTGCCTGCAGGTCTGTATAAACTAATCTCCGATTTAAAATCGCAGGGAAAATTCCTGGTCAGCTATGCCGGCGCCCATGGTATAGCTAATGCGCTAGACACAATAATCGAAGCAGCCAAATGGCTTCAGGACGATAAAAACGATAAAATACATTTCTTGCTAGTCGGCGAGGGACCAGAAAAAGAAAGGCTGATAGAAAAAGCTCGCAGTTATGGACTAGATAATATAAGTTTTCATAAGCCAATCCCCAAACGTGTCGTGCCGAGCCTACTGGGAAGCAGCGACATCGCCATAGTATCATTTAGAAAAACAGATTTATACCGGTATGGTATCAGTGTCAACAAGCTCTGGGACTACATGATGGCAGCGAGACCAATAGTCTGGGCAATAGACTCGGCAAACGACCCGGTGGCTGAGGCTGGCTGTGGCATAACCGTGCCGCCGGAGGACGGACAAGCCATGGCGGAAGCCATTATAAAGCTGTGCAACATGAGCCAGCAGGAGCGCCAGGAAATGGGCAAAAGGGGCTACGACTACGTCATGAAGCACCATTCCGTGCCGGTCTTAGCCAAAAAGCTGCAGGAAGTCATCGAACATGTCACGGGCACCTAATATGAGTGGGCAGGTCAAGCAAGAGCGAAATCATGCGCTCAGGAGATGAAGATATACCCATTGGCTAAGACTGTAAAGCCTGTATTCATTTGTCAACATTATCGGGCAGGGCTGTAATAGAGAAGGATGTCCTTTCCGGGTTGTGGGAATTCAGTTTAACTCAAGGAGGTGCATGGAGAAGTGCAGAAAGAGATAAGCGTTGAACAGCTGGTCGGTCCAATGGCAGGGGGATGTAGGGTACTGGGCGAAAGCAACAGGACTGTGTCAACAGTCTCGCCCATCGATAAAGCAGGCGGCGACTCAATAACCTTTTGCATTAAGAGGGGTGAAGCCGGCTTACAGATGGTGCGGAACAGTAGGGCTGGGGTTATCATCTGCCATAATGACCTGCCACTGACAAGTGAAGACCTGAAGGACAAGACCTTCATCCTGGTATCCGATCCGAGGTCGGCGTTCATAAAGGTGATGAAAAAATACTTTC
>FWPV01005862.1_pt1 | contig 24145 bp, 10 predicted proteins | sample 2228371 | NCBI WGS metagenome assembly FWPV01 (sample SAMEA103939776, study PRJEB20133) | metagenome | reverse complement strand
CTTCGGAGCGCTCCCGCCGCATCCTGCGCACTGCGGCAGCGTTGACGCGGCGGCCCGATACGTGACAATCTATCTAAAGTCGGTATTATAAAAGTTGGTAGAAGACCTCCGCATCACGAACATGGTGCGGAATCGGCGCCTGGCAACGAGCATCCTGGACGCCGGATGGGGCTACCTGGTGCAGCGCCTCACGAGCAAAGCGGCGGAGGCTGGTCGGGTCATGCTGCTGGTAGCCCCTCGGAACACGTCCAAGACCTGTAGCCAGTGCGGGCATAGCTTCGAGTCGCTTTCGCTGTCGGATCGGTGGACTGATTGTCCCCGTTGCAGTCTCTCGCTCGACAGAGACCACAACGCCGCAGTGAATATCCTGAAACGGGCTGGACATGTCCGTTGGGGCGGAAGCGGGTCACTGGACTCGTTGCCCCAAGAAGCTGCCGCACTTTAGTGCGCGCAGAATGTCACCACGATAGCGCACCAATCCCTCACTGGGGCGACTCAGGCCGGTGATAATCCGCAATAATGTGCTCTTGCCGCACCCGACGGGCCGAGCAGCGCCACAAATTCACCTTCGCCGATGGCCAGATTGACATCCTACCTTGATTGCTAGTTGACGTCCATCCGTCGTTCCGGCATGATCGTCGTTGTTCGCTCAACATCACACCGGAGGACACGATGGACGCCGAATGGATTATAACAGCGTTTCTGGTGATTGACCACACGATGGAACAGCTTGGTCATCGGAGCGATGTGCGGGCGCAGGTGCCGGATTCGGAAGTGATCACCGTCGCCGTGGTCGCCGCGAAATACTTTCAGAACCATCACGAGCGGGCGTTGTGCGTGATGCGCCAGCTCCGGTATCTGTCCGGGTCGCTGCACAGCTCGCGCTTCAACCGACGGCTGCATCGGCTTGCCGATTGGGTCGCCTTTCTGGCAACCGCGCTGGGGGAGCTGTTCGCGCGCGGGGACGTGTTCATCATCGACAGCATGCCCGTGCCTGTCTGCCGTCGCGCGCGCGCGCGGCGCTGTCGCAAGGTGCGCGGGCGGGCGTTTTGCGGCTACTGTGCGGCCAAACACGAGCGGTTTTTTGGCTGGCGCTTGCATCTGATCTGCACGCCAAGCGGCGTGCCGGTCAGCTTCCAGCTCCTGCCGGCGGCCTATCACGACCTGACGCCGCTCCACGAGTTGGCCTTCGCCCTGCCGCCAGGGGCGCGGCTCATCGGCGACAAGGCGTACGTCAGCGCCGCCGATGCCGCCAGCCTGCTGGCTGACACCGGCGTTCGGCTCGTCGCGGCTCGTCGCAAGAACATGCGTCCGCAGCACGAGTGCGACGAGCTGGCCATCCGAACCTATCGTCGCGCGATTGAGACGGTTCACAGTCAAGCTGAGAAGATGGGCATCCAACGGCTCCATGCGCGCACCAACGCAGGCTTCGAGCTGAAGGTCGTCGCGTCGCTCATCGCGCTAGCGATCACGAACGCTGACTAGCAATCAAGGTATCGATCTCTCATGGATGAGTTGCTTGATCTGGAATTAAGTCTGCGCGGTCTCGGCAATGCGGGATATGCGGTGGCGTTATCGTTGAGCGATCCTGACAGCGAGACCGATGTGCGCATCGAACGGGGCAGCAGCGAGCAACCGATCCGGTTTGATGTGACGCAACTGCGCGCGCTGGCTGCCGATCCGGCGGCGTATGGCACGGCGCTCGGCGCGATGTTGCTGAGTGACCCAGAGATTCTGGCCCAGTTTACTGCCGCGCGCGCCCTTGCCCGGCGCGGTCGTCGGCCCATTCCGATCCGCTTCCGGCTTTTCATTGCGCCGAGCGCTGCCGAGTTGCACGAACTGCGCTGGGAAACGCTGCGCATGCCTGATGGCGAACCGCTGTTGATGGGCGAAGAGTTTTTCTTTTCGCGCTATCTGACCAGCTCCGATGTGCAGCCGATCCGCGCTCGTCCCCGTGGCGCGTTGCGCGCTTTGATTGCTATTGCCAATCCGGACGGGGTTGAGAAGTTTGGTCTGGCCCCCGTGGATGTGCCCGGTGAATTGCGACGGATCCGGGATGGGTTAAGCGAATTTGATCTGGTTGAATTGACAGAACCCGGCGCGGCGACGGTTGAGCGAATTATCGATACGCTGCGCGCGGCTGCCCGCACCGGGCAGCCGTTCGATCTACTCTATCTGGTTGCCCATGGCAGTCTGGTCGAAGGCAATACCTACCTCTGGCTGGTCAAAGCAGATAATAGCTTTGTCCGGATTGATGGCGCTTCATTCTGCCAGCGCTTGCGTGAGCTGAGTGACCGACCGCGGCTGGTGATGTTGATTGCCTGTCAAAGCGGCGGAGGAGCGACGACCGATCAAGGCGCCCTGGCGACCATCGGCCCTCGTCTGGCCGAAGCCGGTATTCCGGCGGTGATCGCGATGCAAGGCAACGTCTCGATGCGGCTGATCGAGCAGTTTGTGCCGGCTTTCTGCAAAGCGTTGCAGCGCGATGGCGTGATCGATGCGGCAATGGCGCTGGCGCGCGGCGCGGTGCGCGATCTGCCCGATCACTGGATGCCGGTACTCTATTCCCGCTTGAAGAGCGGGCGAATCTGGTATGTGCCCGGCTTTGCCAGCGAACGGGATACCTTTGAAAAGATTGAGGCGATTGCCGACTACATGGCCGATGGCCTTTGCACGCCGATTATCGGCCCGCAACTGGCTGAAACCCGTCTGGGTACCAGTCGCGTCATTGCCCGGCTCTGGGCTGATCGCTACCAGTATCCGATGGAGAGCTACGAGCGCGAACAACTGGCCTACGTGGCCCAATTTCTGACCATCAAGTACGATTATCGGTTTCCCCGCCGCTCGTTGCTTGAAACCCTGCGGCAATTGCTGATCGAAGAATACCATGAGATTATTCCTGATATCGACCAGATGAATCTGCGCGATATCTACAGCGTGATTGGTCGTTATGAACGACTCAACGATCCCTTTGATCCGTATCGAACCCTTGCCAGCCAGCCATTGCCGATCTATGTTACCGCGAATGGATCAAATATGCTGAGTGATGCGCTCTGCGAGGCGGGTAAGCAACCGGTTATCGAGATATGTCGCTGGAACGAAGATCTCGATCGCCTGCCATCGATCTTTGAGCGTGAGCCAGATTATCAGCCTAGTGTTGAACGACCGCTCGTGTTTCACCTGTTTGGCAGCTTCGATCAGCCCGAAACAATTGTCCTGAGTGAAGATGACTATTTCGATTTTCTGATCAATATTGCGGCGGAACGCGAACGGATACCTGCTGTCGTGCGCGATGCCCTGGCTGATAGCGCGTTGCTCTTTCTTGGATTCGAGATGGAAGACATTAGCTTTCGCTCGCTGTTTCACGGTCTGATTAAACCATTGCAGGGCGCTTCGCGCCGACGACGCTACGTGCAAATTGCCGGACAACTCCTGCCTCGTGAGGATCAGGTCTTGCAACCCGATCGCGCGATTCGGTATCTGGAAGCCTATTTTCAGGACACTGCCGCAATTAGTATTTTCTGGGGCAGCCCACGTGATTTTTGCGTCACTCTTATGGATCATCTGGCTGAGAGTGACCGGCCTCGTCGCCGGCGCGGTTTCTGATGAGTATGCTCCATGCAAATCCCTATCTTGGCCCGCGCGCCTTTACTCGTGAGCACCGGCTCTATGGTCGCGATCGGGAAGTGCGCGATCTAACCAGCCTGCTGGTGGCTGAGCGGATCGTGTTGCTCTATTCGCCCTCAGGGGCAGGCAAGAGTTCACTGGTGCATGCTGCTTTGATCCCGACGCTTGAAGCTCGCCAGTTTCGCGTTTTGCCGGTCGCGCGAGTCGGGCTGACCTTGCCTGCTGACGTTCCCCCATCGGCCAACCGGTACCTGGCTTCCGTCATCCTGTCGATCGGTGGTGATGCGTCGCGCGAACAGACGCTGGCCGATCTGGTGGCGCCGACGGAACAGATGGAAGATACCGTGCTGGTGTTTGATCAGTTTGAAGAATTGCTGACGGTCGATCCTCTGAATCGCGCCGCTAAAGCGGCTTTTTGCCGGACAGTCGGCGATCTGTTACGACAGCAGCGCCAGCTCTGGGCGCTGTTTGTGATCCGCGAAGATTATCTGGCGCCGCTGATGGAATTTGCGCACTATTTTCCCGGTCGCTTCCGCGCGACATTCCGCCTTGATCTGCTCAGTCCGGCGGGCGCGCTGGCCGCTATCTGTCAGCCAGCCCGCGCCAGTGGCGTGGAGTTTGCGCCTGAGGTGGCGCGTAGCCTGGTTGATGATCTGCGCCGCGCCCGCGTCCAGCTTGCGTCAGATCAGGTGCAGACCATGCTGGGGGACACGGTTGAGCCGGTGCAGTTGCAGGTAGTTTGTTATCGCCTCTGGCAGCGATTGTTTCCTGACGGCGCGCCCGCCGGGGCGCAGATCACGGCTGAGGCTGTGCAGGCGGTGGGCGCGGTTGATGATGCGCTGTCCGATTATTATGCCGACCGAGTTGCGGCAGCGGCAGCAGCGAGCGGCGTGCGCGAGCGAGTGATCCGCGAGTGGTTTGAGCAGCAGTTGATTACCAGCGCTGGGATCCGTAACCAGGTACTGCGTGGCGAAGGAACAACGGCTGGCCTGCCCAACGCGGCATTGCCTCCCTTAATCAATGCGTACCTGATTCGCGCCGAACAGCGGCGTAACTTTATCTGGTATGAATTGGCCCATGACCGATTGATTGAACCGGTGCGGCAAAACAATGCCGCCTGGCGCGCAACGCTGGCGCCGTTTCAACAGCAGGCGGCATTGTGGGCGCGCACCGATCGCCCGGTCAGTTTCCTGCTGCGCGATGCCGATCTGCGCGCGGCGCAAGCATGGGCCGCGGCGCATCCCGACCAGCTCGAACCGGTTGATCAGGAATTTCTCGCTGCCTCTGCCAGCTTGCAGGCGCAGATCGAGGCCGACCGACGTCGCGATCGATTGATCCGGCGACTGGGAGCGGTGTCCGCTGCGCTGGCTGTGGTGATGCTGCTGGCCGCGCTCGCCGCTTTCATGTCGTATCGGGAAGCCGATCACCTCGCTTATCTGGCGCGCGCGCGTGAACTGGCTGCCGAAGCGGCGGTCAATCTAACCATCGATCCGCAGCTCTCATTACTGCTTGCCCGGCAGGCCGTGGTATCGCAACTAAACCGGAATGAACCGGTCGATCTCACCATTGAGGCAACCCTCTACCGCGCCCTGGCGGTCGCGCGCGAGCGGGCAGTCTTCTCTTTTGATCTGCCGGTAACGGCGCTGGCGGTAAGCGCTGATGTCCGCTGGTGGGCGGTGGCGTTATTGAATGATGCCGGTCAGGCCGAAATACGGTTGACCGAATACGCTACCGGCCAGACCCGTTCACTGCCGTTGCGCGCTGCGCTGGTGGCGCGGCTGGCATTCAGTCCTGATAGCCAGCGATTGGCCGCAGTGACATGGGATGGAGTGCTCGTGCTCTGGGATGTGACTAGCGGGCAGGAAATAGCGCAGTGGCGCCATCCGCTCGTAGCGCGGGATCCGTCTGCGGCTGATACCCTGGAAGCGCGTCTGCTCGATCTTGCCTTCGCTCCTGATGGCACAACCATCTACACCGCAGGCTACGATGGCTGGCTGCGGCGCTGGGACGTCAACACCGGGCAGCAGGCAGTAATTGGCGGCACTGATAAGGTCCCGCTGCTGAGTCTGACAATTGATCGCGATGGCGCGCGCATCGCTGCGTCTAATCAGCAGGCTGAGCTGTTGATCTGGCGCATGCAAGATAGTGAGCTGGTCAGACGCCACTCTATCGGCACGCAACCCGTCAATGGGCTGGTCTACACGCCTGCCGGATCGCTGGTTGCAATTGAGGGATCTCGTCTGCTCGCAGTCAACGGCGACGAGGTCTTCGTGCTGGCTACGTTCAGTTCGGTGTTGAACGCCATCCAGCTCGACGCCAGTGGATCGCTGGCTCTGATCGGTTCAAGCGATGGCAACAGCTACCTGGTCAATCTGCGCGATGGCCGCACTATTGTTATATTGCGCGGTCATACCGATCAGGTCAGTCAGATCCAATGGATGGCAAATGGTCACACCGTTGCGACTGCCTCGTTCGACGGCACGACGCGCTTTTGGGCGGTAGGTGATTTGCAACGCTTTGCGCCGACAACCATCGCCGCTGCTGCGCAACAGGGCTTCCTGGCGGTTGGCGGAGAAGACGGCACGATTGCGCTGCTGACCAATCCTGAAGGGCCAGCGCAGCTCTTCCTTCATCACAGTGACGTTATCGAGATGCTGGCTTTCAGTCCTGATGGACGCTGGCTTGCTGCGGCTAGCGCCGATGGGCAGGCAAGCATCTGGAATGTCGCCAACGGGCAGTTACTGGCAACCATTGATCATGAGGCGCGGGTGCGCACAGTTGAGTTCAGTCGCGATGGCGCCCTGCTGCTGACCACCAGTCGTTCGCGCGCTTTTCTCTGGCGCTGGCAGATATCGACCACGCAACCGATTGCCGTTTTTGATACCAGTGTCCTGGGTGAACCGGAAGTGATTACCGGCGCCGCGATCCATCCCGCGCAGCCATGGCTGGCGATTGTAACCCGCGCTGGCTCTACCCTGATCTGGGATTATCAGACGAACACAATCGTGGCAAGAGCCGCCGATCAACAGGCGAATGGCCGGGTGCGCTTCAGTCCTGACGGTTCGCTGATGCTGAGTCAGTCGAATGAGGATCGATTGTTGCTGCGTGAGAGCGTCAGTCTTGCGCTGCGTGACTTTCCCGCTACGCATCGCGGCGGCATTGCCGGTTTTGCCTTTGATCCTGGCGGGACGCTGATTGCAACGGTTGGTTTCGATCAGACGGCCCGGATCTGGCGGATCAGCAGCGGCACTGAACAGATGCGCATGGGTAGCGACGATCTGGCCGTTGATCTGGCATTCAGCGGAATTGATGAAATTGCTGTTGTGAAGGCAAATGGCAGCATTGCCCGCTGGCCGCTTGATCTGTTGCAGGCGCTGGCGCTGGCTGCATCGCGCGCGCGTCGCCCAACTGCCGATATGTGTGAACGGTATCAGTTGGTGAACGACGATTCGGCGCGCTGCCCACCGCGCTGAGGCACGTGCGATAGGAGGGGGATATGGCTCGCTGGATCGCGCTACTGGTCTTGCTGTTGACCGCTTTTGTTGTCAGTCCGATGTCATTGCCGCTCAGTGCCCAAACCGATACGCCGCTGCGTCAGGTGTGGCAATCAGCCGAGAGCGCTGAATACACGGCGATTGCCGCTTTTGATATTGATAGCGACGGCGATGATGATCTGGCGATTGCGCGTCGCAATCAACCGGTACAGCTCTGGCGCAATGACAGCGTCGATCTCAATGAGCCGCCGGTCTTCACGCCGATCTGGAGCGCGCCGGCTGGTCGCGAAACGGTGGCGCTGGCCTGGGCTGTCACCAGTAGTGATGAGCTGTGGCTGGCCGAAATCAACTACGACGACGACAGCTTTGTGTACCTGGTCACGCCGCTGGCCGGCAGCGTTGCGGTGTCAGTGCAGATAACCATCCCGCCATCGTTTGCCCAGACTGCGCTATGGGGCGATATCGATGGCGATGGAGAGCCTGACCTCATCATCGGGGGTGAGGTGGAACCGATTTCGTATCTGCTCGGTCGGGATATTTTGCTCGGCGGGACGGCTGTCCTGGCAGACGCGATCACAGGCACGTTCACAGTCAGTAGTCTGGCGTTAGCCGATTTCAATGGCGATAGTCGACTCGATCTCGTTGCTGGGTTACGCGGTGACCCGACCCAAATCTTTCCTGGTGTTGCCACTGCGCCGTTTTTCGACAGTATCCCGCTCTGGGAAGACTCGCCGGCCAGTGTCAATACCCGCGCAGTGCTGGCCGAGGATTTCGATGGTGATAGTCTGGTTGATCTCTTTATCGCCAGTGTGATTGAAAACAATCGGCTCTACCTGAACCAGGCCAGCGGCCCCTTCGCGCTCCGGCTGGCCTGGACATCAGATCAACGCATCAATGCTGTCGCTGCTGCGGCTATTGACTACAATGGCGATGGTTTCCTCGATGTCGCGCTGAGCAGTGAGCCGCGCAGCGATGTCATTCAGGCGTTGCCGATCGGTGAGCACCTGTTGAGCAATAACGGCAGCGGTAGTTTCACGCTTACGGTAACGCTGCCAAACCGAGCGACAACCCGCAGTCGCCTGGCCTGGGGCCAGTTTACCGGTTCCAGTACGCCCGATCTGGCAGTTGCGCGCCTGGGTGCGCCGGTTCGCATCTATCGCAATGAGCTGAGTGGCGTGGTGAATGTGACGGTAATCAACGAGCGGGCTGAGCCGGCGCTCGGCGCAATCTTCTTTCGGCAACCGGTCGGCAGTATCGCGCCTGCTCAGGCCGTAATGGCTGGCGATCGCCCATTGCGCGCCGATGTCAGCGGCAATGCCAGCCTGACCGGACGGGTCAATATCGGTGATGCCATTGCCGTTTTGCAGCCGGTTGGCGAATTGCGCACTTTCACCAGCGCGCATCCGCCAATCCCGATCTTGGCTGATCGGAAGACCGTCATTACCGCAACGCTGACGATTACTCAGACCGGGATAATCCAGTTTATCGAGTCGATTACCGTCAGCGGCAATCACAGCTACTTCAGCGATCTGGATATGACGCTGATTAGTCCAGCGGGCACGGTGGTGCGTTTGATCGCGGGCGCATGTGGCAACGAATCCGGCTTTGCAGTGCGCATCAGCGATGCCGGTCCAGATGCTTCCTGCCCGCCCACCGGAAATGCTGCGTTTCGCGCCCGTGATCCGCTTGACACATTGCGCGGCGAGTCGATCACCGGCGTCTGGCAACTGGTTATCACCGACAATTTCCCGTTTGATGGCGGCGCGTTGAACGGTTGGAGCATCAGCGCTCTCACCAATGAGAGTCCCCTTTACTATACCAGTTTCGCGCCTGGCGATCCGCCGGTCTTTGCTGCCATCAACAGTGGCGATAGCAACACGCTGACGGTCAGCGCCAGCCATCCGTTGTTGCTGTTCGATCTCGATGTGTCGCTGGAATGGGATGCGCGTAACGATACCGCCTATCTTGCCCAACTCCGCACCGATCTTCGTCGCGTTTCCGAATTGCTCTATGATTGGACGAACGGCCAGCTCGCGCTGGGGCGGGTGCGGATTTTCCACGACCGGGAACGCTGGACAACGGCTGACATTCGCATTTATGCCAGTAATCGACTCCGCCCCAACTCTGATCGGGGCGGGATTGTGTCGCAAACGACGATCACAACTGACATCAATGGTCAAGAGATTGTCTTCTATCCCGGTCGCGTGCGGATCGGCGCCACCTGGAATCAGTATGGCGCCAGTCGGGGCGCTACCGGCGACGACTGGCCGCGCGCGTTAGCCCATGAACTGGCCCACTATCTCCTCTTTCTGTCTGATAACTACATTGGCTACGATGAGATCGGTGGACGCAAGGTGCTGGTCGGGGTTGATACCTGCCCGGGAGCGATGAACAATCCCTACCGGGAAGAGCAATCGGAGTTTCATCCGCCAACGGACTGGCTGACCAACTGTGCTGCCACCCTCTCGCATCTTGAGAATGGACAGGCCGACTGGGATACCATTGTCAGGTTCTATCCGGCGCTGGCCGCATATCGCCCGGAAACCTTCAATCAGATGCCTGGCCCCAATGCGTTACCTATCGATCTCACTGAGATCATCGAGGTATTGCCGGCGACCGAGTCGCGCGCGCTCCAGCAGACCACCTTTAGTCTGCTGCTGGATACCGGTGAGGGGACGATTCGCCTGCAACCTGACCGGAGCGCGCGCGGATTTCTGTTTGCCGATGATGATGGCAACGGTATCACCGATCGCCTGATCGATCTCGGCAGTCCGGTGCGAGACCAGCTTGAAGCGCGGGGCGCTCGCCCAGGAGATCGGCTCTGTCTGTTTGAACCAGCCGCGCGGCGGCTTGGCTGCGTCGAGCAGGTGGTCGGCGGCGAGACGACACTCACAGTCGCTGAACGGAGTGACTGGCAGCCCGACATTCGTATCGAACCGCTCGATGGGCAGCGTATTCGGGTCACGGTGCGCTCTGTGCCGGTGAGCGCTCCGTTGCAGGCGCGTCTCTTCCCGCTCGATGGCCCGCCGTCAACACCGGTAACCCTGACTGTCAGCGGCGGGGTGGCGCAGGCCGATATTAGCGTGCTCGCGCCTTTTGATCAGGCCTTGCTTCATCTTTGGGTCGTTGAGCCGGCGCCCCGGCGCGAGGCTGTCACTGATGTGAGTCTCTTCTTCTACCCGGCTGATGAGCCGCGCTTGAATGCGCTTGGCCCTCAACCCCAACCAGCCGGCAGACCATGCAATCCTCGCTTGCAGACATGCCCGAAAGACGCGCCGGCTTCTCTCGATGGGCAGGCGATGATCTACGATCTCGATGGGGTGTTTGGGCCGGGTGATCTTATCGCATTTCAGGCAGCGACGCGCGCGCCGACTGCGCCGCCGCCCTGGACAGAACAGGTCGGTTCCGGCTACTGGCTTAGTGGCGGCAGCGATACCGAACTCAACGGTTTTTCGATCAATCTGAGCTACGACGAAGCCGCGCTGCCGCCTGGCACTGCTGGCGGACTCAGCATCTTCACCTACACGCCAGCCGATCAACAATGGCGTGAAATTGCGGTATATCGTCGCGATCTGGAGCGACGCGAGCTGGCTGGTGACTCCGTCGGCCCTGGCTTGTATGCCCTGCTCACCACGCTCAGGCCAGCCGCCGGGTGGAATCTGCTCGCCTACCCGTGGTCGGGCGAGAGTGTGCCCGACGCGATGAGCCGGCTCAATGTTGATAGCCGGCATTACCGCATCATCTACGGCTACGACGAAAGCGCCGGCGTCTGGCAGCGCTACGATCCAACGGTGTCAATCGCCTTTGCGCCGTTGGTGAATACCCTGACCAGACTCACGTATGGTCGCGGTCACTGGGTCTTTGTCACCGATCCCGGCGCGAACAGCGCTCCCGCACTGTCTGGTGCGCCGACACTGCAATCGGCGCTCCCGCAGCCGCCAACCACCTATTACGGCTACATTGCGCCGCTGGGAAACGTTGCCTTCAGCCCCGGTCAGACAGTTGAAGCGCTGATCAACGATACGGTTTGCGGCACGGCTCAGACCCGTTTGATCAATGGTCAGGTCGGCTACGTTATTGATGTGGCTGCCGATCAGCCCGGCTCTGCCGGTTGTGGTATCGCGGGCCGCCAGGTCACCTTTCGGGTCAATGGCGTGATTGTGCGCGGGAGCGCGACATGGGGCGCGCCGGGCGCGCATCGGCTCGATTTGAATCCGACCATCTGGATTCCGCTGCTGCAACGCGCGCCGATCTGTCTGGTGCAGTGTCAGTAGAGCGCGCATGGCTCCTTGCGCTTTTTTTCAATCCGTGGTATCATCATTTTTCGCGATCTAATAGATGCGCTTCGTCCGTCGCGTGTCAAACTGTGGTACAATGTCCCCGTGTGGGGCGACATGATGATTGTAAAAGCAGGGAAGAGTAGCTCATTCGCCGGCGGCTCGCTCAGGGGCGAGGCCGAAGACCGGTCGTTTCTGTTTTCATCTGGCTTAGCCTGGCTGCTACGCGACGCCGTGTGCCCAACCGTAACGTCATAGAGGAGAGGTGCGTATGCCCCCGTTGATTGAGAGCGTGGTCCTTCAGCCATTAATCGCCCCGATCGACCCGGGCGCCGATGGGCGTCGGTCTCGCCGGATCGAACGTCGTTCGTTTGCGCGAATCAAGGATGCGATCGACCTGCCGTTGCTGATAGAAACTCAACTCAAGAGCTTTGAATGGTTCAAACGCGAAGGGCTGCGCGAACTCTTCGACGAGATTTCTCCGATTACCGATTTCACCGGCAAACAGCTTGAGCTGCACTTTCGGGATTATACCTTTGGCGAGCCACGGTACGACGAGTTTGAGTGCCGTGAGCGCGATCTGACCTATGCTGCTCCGCTGCGCGTGCGGGTTGAATTGCGCATGCTGAGCACGGGCGAAGTTCAGGAGTCTGAGATCTTTCTCGGCGATTTTCCGATGATGACCGACAACGGCACCTTCATCTACAATGGCGCCGAACGAGTCGTCGTCTCGCAGCTCATCCGCTCGCCAGGGGTCTATTTCAAGGATGAACGGGAACCAACCAGCGGTCGCGCGCTGCATTCCGCCAAGCTGATTCCCAGCCGTGGCGCCTGGCTTGAGTTTGAAACCAATAAGCGCGATGTGATCAGCGTCAAGGTTGACCGCAAGCGCAAGATTCCGGTCACGATTTTGCTGCGCGCAATTACGGCCTGGCAGGCCGCAGAAGATGGCAGCGGTCGTTGGGCGCCCGATAACGAGTTAGATAAGCACGGCCACAACGACCAGATTATGGATCTGTTCCGCCATGTTGATGTCGTGGCCGAACATCCCTATATTCAGGCGACGCTTGATAAAGATCCGACCCGGAATGCCAAAGAGGCGTTGCTTGAACTGTACAAGCGGCTGCGCCCCGGCGATCCGCCTACGCTCGAAAATGCCCGCTCGCTGATCGAGTCGCTGCTCTTCAACCCCCGTCGCTACGACCTGGCAAAGGTGGGTCGCTACAAACTGAACAAGAATCTCTGGGAGCGTGATGCGCGTCGTGATGGCGCCAAAGCGCCCGATGTGAGCGTGCGCGTGCTGTTGCCGCGCGATATTTTCCGCATCGTCGAGCAGATGATTCTGCTCAACAACGGTCACGGTAAGCCAGATGACATCGATCACCTCGGTAATCGCCGGGTGCGCACTGTCGGTGAGCTGATCCAGCAGCAGTTCCGCGTTGGTCTGCTGCGGCTTGAGCGCGTGGTAAAAGAGCGCATGTCGGTGCAGGCTAGCCTGACGCCGAATAGCCTGGTCAATATCCGTCCGGTTGTCGCGGCGATGCGCGAGTTTTTCGGCGGCTCTCAGTTGAGCCAGTTTATGGATCAGACCAACCCGCTGGCCGAGCTGACCAACAAGCGCCGTCTCTCGGCGCTCGGTCCCGGCGGTCTCTCGCGTGACCGCGCCGGCTTTGAAGTGCGCGACGTGCATCACTCGCACTATGGCCGTATCTGCCCGGTGGAGACACCCGAAGGTCCGAACATCGGCCTGATTGGCACGATGTCTACGTTCGCGCGTGTCAACGAGATGGGCTTTCTCGAGACGCCCTATCGCAAGGTCTACAATAGTGTCGATAACGCGCAGGTCTGGCTCGAAAAGGGGGTGTTGCTGCGCGATGTGCGCGATCTGCGCACTGGCGATCTGATCGCCGCGAAGGGCACGCGCGTCGATGCCGAGATTGCCCGCCGAATGACGGTTGGGCTGTTGCGCGGCCAGATTCTGCGCGAGGACATTGTCGATCCGGCCACTGATGAACTGATTGCCGAGGCCGGCACCGAGATCAACCGCGCGCTGGCCGAACGGATTGTGGAATTGCCGATCAGGCAAATTAAGATCCGCCCGGTGGTCTCGCAAGAGGTTGATTACCTCAGCGCCGATGAAGAGGAGCGCTTCGTCATCGTGCAGGCCAACGCTCCCCTCGATGAACATAACCGTTTCCTCGAAACGATTGTCTCGTGCCGCTTCGGCGAAGATTTCGTTACCGAACGGGTTGAGCGCGTCGATTACATGGACGTGTCGCCCAAGCAGGTGGTGAGCGTCTCAACGTCGCTGATCCCCTTCCTTGAGCACGATGATGCGAACCGCGCGCTGATGGGTTCCAACATGCAACGGCAGGCGGTGCCGCTGCTGCGCCCCGATGCCCCGATTGTCGGCACCGGTATGGAATACCGCGCCGCGCGCGATAGCGGTCAGGTTGTGGTTGCTCGTCGCGATGGCGTGGTGATCAGCGCAACCAGCAGCCGGATCATCATCGAAGAAGATGATGGCGCGCAGACCGAATATCGGCTGCGCAAGTTTATGCGCAGCAACCAGGATACCTGCATCAATCAGCGCCCGGCAGTCGTCAAGGGGCAGCGCGTGCGCGCCGGCGAAGTCATTGCCGATAGTTCCAGCACCGATCAGGGTGAGCTGGCGCTCGGCCAGAATGTGCTGGTGGCGTATATGCCGTGGGAAGGCGGCAACTTCGAGGACGCTATCCTCGTCAGCGAGCGGTTGGTGCGCGAAGACATCTTTACCTCGATCCATATCGAGAAGTACGAGGTCGAAGCGCGCGATACCAAGCTTGGCCCCGAAGAGATTACCCGCGATATTCCCAATGTGGGTCAGGAAAGCCTGCGCAATCTTGATGAGCGCGGGATCATCTACATCGGCGCTGAAGTGCAACCGAACGATATTCTGGTCGGCAAGATTACGCCGAAGGGCGAGACCGATCTCACCGCCGAAGAGCGTCTGTTGCGCGCCATCTTCGGCGAGAAGGCGCGAGAAGTGAAAGATAGCTCGCTGCGCGTGCCCAATGGGGTGCGCGGCAAGGTGATTGATGTCAAGGTCTTCTCGCGCAATGAAGGAGCTGAGTTGCCGGTTGGCGTCAATCAGACTGTGCGCGTGCTGCTCTGCCAGAAGCGCAAGATCAGCGCCGGCGACAAGATGGCCGGTCGCCACGGCAACAAAGGCGTGGTGTCGCGCGTCTTGCCAATTGAAGATATGCCCTTCCTGCCCGATGGCCGTCCGGTCGATATTATTCTCAACCCGATCGGTGTGCCGTCGCGGATGAATATCGGTCAGATCCTTGAAACGCACCTCGGCTGGGCGGCAGCCCGGCTGGGCTTCCGCGTGGCCACACCGGTGTTCGATGGCGCCCACGAGGATCAGATCAAGGAGTTGCTGACGCAGGCCGGTTTGCCCGCCGATGGCAAGGTGACGCTCTACGACGGACGCACTGGCGAGCGCTTCGACAATCCGGTGACGGTTGGCTATGCCTACATGCTCAAACTGGCCCACCTGGTCGAAGATAAGATCCACGCCCGCTCGACTGGACCCTACAGTCTGGTGACCCAGCAGCCGCTCGGCGGTAAGGCGCAGTTCGGTGGGCAGCGCTTCGGTGAAATGGAAGTCTGGGCGCTGGAAGCCTACGGCGCGGCCTATACGCTGCAGGAAATGTTGACCGTGAAATCGGACGACGTGGTTGGCCGTGTGAAGACCTATGAGGCGATTGTGAAGGGTGAGCCGATCCAGGAGGCCGGTGTGCCCGAAAGCTTCAAGGTGCTGATCAAGGAGCTGCAGAGCCTTGGTCTCAGCGTCGAAGTGTTGAGCGCCGATGATAAGCCGGTGGAATTGAGTGATGATATCGACAGTGACATCGGCGCGCTCGAAGGCATTAATCTGAGCGGTATGGAACGCGGTGAGTTCTAACTGTGTTCCAGGGCGCGCAACCATCTCGCGATCGTTGCGCGCTCTCTCACCCGGCAGCAATCGTATCGCATCGCAATCTCATCGACCTGGCGCAATCCCGGCGTCTGGCGCGACCTGACTCAATGTCGCCTCAGGCGCCAAAAAGCTGGTAATCATCTCCCGGCACAGGAGTATGCCCTCATGCTTGAAATTAACGACTTCAACGCCATCCGGATTAGCCTTGCCTCGCCTGAGGATATCCGTTCGTGGTCGCACGGCGAAGTCACCAAACCCGAAACAATTAACTATCGCACGCTGAAGCCTGAGCGCGATGGCCTGTTCTGTGAACGCATCTTTGGCCCGACGAAAGACTGGGAGTGCTTCTGCGGCAAGTATAAGCGGGTGCGCTACAAGGGCGTCGTCTGTGATAAGTGCGGCGTCGAAGTGACCCGCGCCAAAGTTCGCCGCGAGCGCATGGGGCATATCAATCTGGCCTCGCCCGTCAGCCATATCTGGTTTGTTAAGGGAACGCCGTCACGGCTGGGCCTGTTGCTCGACATCTCGCCGCGCAATCTTGAGCGCGTGCTCTACTTCGCCTCTTATGTCATCGTTGAGGTGAAAGAGGACATGCGTCAGGTGGCGCGCGAGATGATTCAGGAAGAGTTCGCCGCGCGCCGCGAGAAGATTCAGAAGCAGGCCGAAGAAAAGCGGATCGAACTGAGCACGCAACTGACGCAAGACCTCGGCGGTATGGAGACCGCGCAGCGCAGCACCCAGCGCCAGATCGAAGAAGAGTACCGCATGGTGCGCGATGAGATCATCAACGAGGCTGAGCGTCTGCGCGAACGACTGGAAGAGCTGACCGGCACGCTGGCCGATGAAGATGTGCTCTTCCGCAACAATACCGTGGTTGAAGAAGGCGAGCTGATCAGCGACCGTATCCTCGATCAGCTTGATGAGCTGGTTGAACAGGAGCTTGAAGCCCTGGAAGAGCGCCGTCGCCGCGATCTGGCCGATGCTGAAATGCTCACCGATGCTGAGCGTGAGCGCAAGGCGTATGAAGCCAATCAGGAGCAAGAGCGCCTGCAAGAGCGCTTGCAGCGCGAACTCGATAGCCTCGTGCGCGAAGAGAAGGAGAAGCTCGAGCAGCTCGACAATCTCAAAGTGGGTCGGATCATCACCGAGACCGAGTATCGTCAACTGCGCGAGATTGCGCCTGGCGTCTTCCGCGCCGATATGGGCGCGGGCGCCATCCGTGAGCTGATCGAGCGCACGGTTGATCTCGAAAAGATGGCCGAAGAGCTGCAAATGGAGATCCAGACCTCGCAGGGGCAGCGGCGGAAGAAGGCGACCAAGCGCCTGCGCGTGGTTGAGGCGTTCCGCAAGAGCGGCAATCGACCGGAATGGATGATCCTTACGGTGTTGCCGGTCATTCCGCCCGATCTGCGCCCGATGGTGCAGCTCGATGGCGGTCGCTTTGCAACCAGCGACCTCAATGATCTCTATCGCCGTGTGATCAACCGCAATAACCGTCTCAAGCGACTGATGGAGTTGAATGCGCCTGAAATCATCGTGCGGAACGAGAAGCGCATGTTGCAAGAGGCGGTCGATGCGCTGATCGACAACGGTCGTCGCGGGCGTGCCGTTAGCGGCAAGGGGAAGCATCGTCTCAAGAGCCTGAGCGATATGCTCAAGGGGAAGCAGGGACGCTTCCGCCAGAACCTGCTCGGTAAGCGCGTGGACTATTCCGGTCGCTCGGTGATTGTGGTCGGCCCGAACCTGCAACTCCACCAGTGTGGTCTGCCCAAGAAGATGGCGCTTGAGCTGTTTAAGCCCTTCGTGATGCGGCGGCTGGTCGAGCGTGGCGTGGCGCACAATATCAAAAATGCCAAGCGCGCCGTTGAGCGGGTGCGACCCGAAGTCTGGGACGCGCTCGAAGAGGTGATCAAAGACTATCTGGTGCTGCTCAATCGCGCGCCGTCGTTGCATCGGCTCTCGATCCAGGCCTTCGAGGCCAAGTTGATCGAAGGTTCGGCCATTCAGCTCCACCCGCTCGTCTGCGCCGCCTTCAACGCCGACTTCGACGGCGACCAGATGGCCGTGCACGTGCCGCTGTCACGCAAAGCGCAGGAAGAAGCGCGCACGCGCATGCTGAGCAAGTACAATCTGCTCAGCCCGGCGCACGGTGAACCGATTATTACGCCGTCGCAAGACATCGTGCTCGGTTGCTACTACCTGACGATGGTGCGCGATGGCGCGAAAGGTTCAGGCAAGCGCTTTGCCTCGATCGACGAGGCGATGCTGGCTTACGAGAAGGGTCTGGTCGATATTCAGGCCCCGATCTGGATTCGCATGGAGGGCAGCCTGTCGGGGAAGAGCGATCGGCAGGTGCGTCAGTTGCCGCCCGCTGCTGATGGCACGCCGCGCATGGTGATCGAGACGACGATCGGTCGGGTGCTGCTCAACAATGAGCTGCAACCCCCGCTGCGCTTCCGCAATCGCCTGATCGACAAAAAGGGGCTGAAGGAGATCATCGCTGATTGCTATCAGTATTACACCAACCTGCGCCATCTGAACGAGGATCAGCTTCAGCAGGCCCGCGCCTCACACGGCAATAAGCACGTGCAGGAACTGGCTCGCATCTACGGTTCAGAGATGACAGCGCAGCAGGCCGACCGGATCAAGGCGTTGGGCTTCCGCTACGCCACTCTCGGCGGTATGACGATCGGGATCGACGATATTGAGGTGCCGGCGAAGAAGTACGATATTGTTCGCGACGCCGAACAGCAGGTCGCTGATGTCGAGAAACAGTTCCGCCGCGGTCTGATCACTGAAGAAGAGCGCTATCAAGAGGTTGTGCGAATCTGGCAGGAAGCGACCAAGCAAACGATCGCAGCGGTGAAGGAGAATCTCAATCCCTTCGGCCCGGTGGCAATGATGTCAACGTCGGGCGCGCGCGGTAACATCAACCAGATTTCGCAGATGGCCGGCATGCGCGGCCTGATGTCAGACCCGACGGGCCGGATTATCGAGCTGCCCATCAAAGCCAACTTCCGCGAAGGGCTTTCGGTGCTCGATTACTTCGTGTCGACTCACGGTGGCCGCAAAGGTCTGGCTGATACTGCGTTGCGCACGGCGGACGCCGGCTACCTGACGCGCCGGCTGGTCGATGTGGCGCAGGACGTGATCATTACCATCGAAGACTGCGGCACTGAAGAGGGTATGTGGCTGCACAGCGCCGATGATAGCGAGCTGATGGAAAAACTTCAGGTGCGCATGCTCGGTCGGATTCTGGCCGCGCCGGTGTATCACAAGGAGACCGGTGAGCTGATTGCTGACCGCAACACCGAGATCGATGAAGAGCTGGCGGCGGCGATCATCGCTGCCGGTCAGGAGTCGGTGTTTGTCCGCTCACCGCTGACCTGTCAGGCCGAGCACGGCCTCTGCCGTCTCTGCTATGGCCGCAATCTGGCGACCGGCAAGCTGGTTGAAATCGGTGAAGCAGTGGGGATCATCGCTGCTCAGTCGATTGGCGAACCGGGAACGCAGCTTACCCTGCGCACCTTCCACACCGGTGGCGTGGCTTCCGCCGACGACATCACGCAGGGTCTGCCGCGGGTGCAGGAGATCTTTGAAGCGCGGGTGCCGAAAGGGAAGGCGCTGCTGGCCGAGATCGATGGCGTGGTGCAAATTTCGCGTGATGATGAAGGTGTGCGCACGATCCGCATCATCTCTGCTGACGTGTACACCGATGAGTATCCGCTGGCGCGCGGGTTTACGCCGACTATCGAGACGGAAAGTGAAGTGCATGAAGGTCAGGTGATTGCCGAAGGGCCGGGTGGTGCGCAGATTGTCGCGCGGCTTAGCGGCACAGCCTTCGTCCAGTCTGATCGAATCGTGATCAGCCAGGAAGATCGCCAGGAACGCGAACTGGTGGTTCCCCACAATGCCCGTATCCGGGTAGAGAATGGCGAGCGGGTGATGGCCGGTCAGCAATTGACCGACGGTAGCGCCAATCCGCAAGAGCTGCTCGAATTGCAGGGCCGCGAGGCTGTTCAGCGCTATCTGGTCAATGAAGCGCAGAAGGTGTATCGCTCGCAGGGTGTGAATATCAATGATAAACACATCGAGGTGATTGCGCGCCAGATGCTGCGCCGTGTGCGCATCGAAGAACCGGGCGATACCGGCCTGCTGCCGGGCGAGTTGATTGATAGCACCGAGTTCCGCCGCCTGAACAACGATATTGTCAGTCAGGGCGGCGATCCGGCGACGGCATCAACCGTCTTGCTCGGCATTACGAAGGCATCGCTTAATACCGATAGCTTCCTCTCGGCGGCCTCCTTCCAGGAGACAACCCGCGTGTTGACCGATGCTGCGATTCAGGGTAAGGTCGATTATCTGCGTGGCCTGAAAGAGAATGTGGTTATCGGCAAGCTCATCCCGGCGGGCACCGGCATTGAGAAGCGGATCGAACGGCAGCGTGAAGATCTGATCAGCGAGATGGCGCGCATGCTCGAAGAGGTGCAGCAGGTCGAAGAGCGGGAGGCGGCGAAGCCGGAAGCTGAGAAACTGTCGGCAGCGCATAGCGGGAATGGCGCCGAGCCAGATAGCGATGCGCTTTTGCGCGCGCGCCTTGAAGAGCTACTGGCAGGTGATGGCGATGCTGAGTCGGATGAGAGCGATGGCGAGAACGAATCGTTGTCGTTCTAGTCGGGTGCGTTAGGGAAGAGATGAGGAGATAGCCGCGCAGCGTGACTTTGTGTTGCGCTGTGCGGCTTTAATGTTGTTATGCGATCAATCATCTCGTGGCTAGGCGAAACGACAGCGCAGGAATGGCGCGCGCTGCGCGCCCCCGCGCTCTGGCTGGCCCTGGTCATCGTTGTAGCCAGCGCTGCGCTCTCGGCTCAGCTTCCTCACCAATATGTCATCGATGTCGGCTATGAAGAGGGAGTTGGGCCTGCTGATCTTCCATTTTTGCGCGATTTTAATACCGCTGAAACGAGCAGCAATGACACGTTTCGCTGGACAGCCGGCAACTCGCTGATCGATTTGCCGGGCATTGGCGCGCGCAGTGTTGTGGTTGAATTGCGCTGGTTGCCGATCGGTGCGGCCATCGCCGATCAAGTATCCGATCGGTATCAACTCTGGGCCGATGATCGGTTGGTGGCTGATATCCCCGTCCGCCGATCAGGAGGCCGCGACTGGCTGGTTGTGCCCGCCGCTGATGGACGGCTCCGCATCCGTCTGGTCAGTGACACGTTCACTCCGGCGCAGGATCCGCGGCAGCTTGGGCTGCCGCTTGAGCGAGTAGTTATTGCGTCAGCAGGGAACACCTGGACATGGCCGGCTGCTGATCCATTATGGCGCTGGACTGTCGTTGTCCTGCTGGGCTGGTTGATCTTGCGCCGAACCCTCGCCGGGCGGGCAGGTTGGGGATTGGCAATTGGCGTTGGCGCGCTCGTTCTGGCGTTGCTCCTCGATCCGGCGCGCGCAGCCTTTGGCGCCCAACCGGCGCTGGCTGCGCTGGCCCTGACCTATCCGCTGACACTTGTGGTACAGGCTGGTTTGCGCGCACTGCCTGCTGCGCAAACGGTTGCCGATAGCCTGACAGCTATCGTCGTTATCGGTTTTGCCACTCGCATCGGTGGCAGGTTCTACCCGGCCAGTATGCACGGCGACATCGGCTTTCACACCAACCGCTTTCTTGAAACACTTGGCGGACTGATCACCATTATCTCGAAAAATCGCGGGATCGATTTTCCCTATCCGCCAGGGCCATACCTGTTGCTTGCGCCAGGGCATGTGTTGGGGATCGAGATCCCGCTGCTCTTGCAGATCAGCGCAGCGTTGACCGATAGCCTCAGCGCGCTTGTCATCTATTTCATCGCAAGACGGCTCTTGCCGCTTCGTTCGGCCTTGCTGGCAGCAGTTATCTACGTCTTCACCGCTGCCACGTATCTGACCACCTGGTGGTCGTTTGACACTCATATCATCACCCAGGGCCTCTATCTGGCGCTGATCTTGGCGCTGATTCGCGCCTGGGAAGACTGGCAGGCCGGCCAGTATCAGCGCGAGTGGATAGCGGGGCTTGCTGCGCTATGCGCAACAGTGTTTCTCGGCCATTTTGGTTTCTTCATCAGTAGCGGCGCCTTATTAGGGTTCCTGCTGAGCGGCGTCTGGCTGGCGAGCTGGCGGGGAGCGGCGTGGGCGCAGCGCGTCTGCTGGCCGCTGACCATGGCCGTCGGTGGCGCGTTTCTCTTTGCTGTCATCTTCTTCTACAGCGCCTACCTGTCGATGTTCCTTGGTCAATTGGAAACGGCGCGCTCCAGCGGTCTGACCGCCGTGGCTGGGCGCGGGCCGGTCAGTCGCGCAGCACTCTGGCAAACCTTGTGGCAGGCTGGTCTGATTGCCCACTACGGCCTCCTGCCAGTGCCATTCGCCGTTGGTGGTCTCTGGCTGCTCTGGCGCTGGCACGGATGGCAAATCACCAACAGCCTTATGGCACTGAGCTTCGTCGTCGCGTTGGTCTTTGCCGCGCTTCCCTTCATCACTCAGCTCTCAAACAGCCCGCGCTACCTGATGGCCCTGAGCTGGGCGATAGCAATCGGCGCTGCCGCCGCAACAGATACGATCTGGCGATGGGGATTCATTGGTCGTCTGAGCGTTATCGGCGCCGGCGCGCTGGTCATCCTCAACACCCTCTGGCACTGGCTTACGCCGATGCTCTGGCGTGTTCGTCCGCCGGAGCCGTTTTAGTCTGCTATAATAGGTTGCCGGAGGTAAGGTATGAATAGTTACTTTATGGGCAAAGTCGCTCTGGTTACAGGCGGCGCTTCAGGGATTGGCAGGGCGAGTGCGCAGGCTTTCGCGCGGGCTGGGGCCAGTGTGGTGATTGCTGATATATCCGTTGATGGTGGCGAGGAAACGGCAGCTCTGATTAAAGCCGCTGGCGGCGATGCCATTTTTATGCCAGCCGATGTGTCGCAAGCGCCAGCAGTAGCAGCGTTGATCCAGCGCATTATCGAACGCTACGGTCGTCTGGATTTTGCGCACAATAATGCTGCTGTTGAAGGCGCTATCGCTCCAACTGCGGACTATCCCGAAGAAGACTGGGATCGCACGATCAACGTCAATCTTAAAGGCACGTGGCTCTGCATGAAGTACGAGATTCAGCACATGGTGCGGCAGGGTGGCGGCTGCATTGTCAATACGGCCTCGGTTGTCGGTTTGGTTGGCACACCGGGCATTCCAGCATATTGCGCGGCGAAGGGTGGTGTTGTGCAGCTTACGCGCGCAGCCGCTTTGGAGTATGCCAGAGCAGGTATTCGTATCAATGCCGTATGTCCCGGCGCCATTCAAACACCAATGCTCAATCGGCTTCTTGCGCAACCTGGCGCCGAAACCGGCATGATGGCATCGATACCGCTGGGTCGTATTGGTCAGCCTGAAGAGGTGGCCAGCGCCGTGATCTGGTTGTGTTCAGATGCTGCCTCCTACGTAACCGGACATCTGATGATCGTTGATGGCGGACTGGTAGCTCAATAATGAGGGTTTATCTGGGAAGGACGGTCAATCGCACCAGCTTCCTTCCGGATATCAGAGATGAAACTGGCGTCTATGGTCTCAGCGGATGTCTGTAAAGCATGGACGCCAGTTTATCGTTGATAGGAAAAAGTGTTCCATTGAACGTATCCGGGATGATATTGACAAACCAGCCGTCAGCGAAGAAAGGATTGCACCCATGGTCACCGCATTTGTCTTCATCACCTGCGAGCCGCAACGGATCAGCGACATTGCCCAGGAGATTGCCGAACTCCCCAACGTTGCCGAAGTCTATTCGGTCACTGGCGATTATGACATCATCGCTGTCCTGCGCGTCAATACGTATGAGTCGCTTGACGACGCTGTGCCGGGCGGCATTGCCCGGATTCCGGGGGTGCGGCACACAACCACCGTGCTTGCCTTTCGGCGCTACTCGCGGCGTGACCTTGCGGCAGGGTTTGATATTGGGTTATCGTAGTGGTTGTCATCCTTGTGTTAACAATCCCTCTTGACGAGGATGCGGCTAGATGGTACAATCTGGTACGGTTGGGACGATAACAAACGTGAGAAGAGGAGGGTACGCGATGGCAAAGGATTTGAACAAGGTGCAACTGACGGGTCATCTCGGCGCAGATCCTGAGATGCGGTACACCGCCCAGGGTAGCGCAGTGACGACATTCCGGGTGGCGAGCAACCGCACGTGGCGCGATAAAGACGGCACCCCTCACGAAGAGACGGAGTGGTTCCGCATTGTCGCCTGGGATAAACTCGGCGAAATTTGCAACCAGTACCTCACCAAAGGAACGCGCGTCTATATTGAGGGACGATTGCAAACGCGCAAATGGACTGATCGCGACGGTCAGGAGCGCTATACAACCGAGGTTATCGCGCAAGACATGATCATCCTCTCGGCTAAGGGTGAGCGTGGTCCGGTTCCCGATCACGAGCCTTCGTATGATGAGCCGGTCGATGAACCGGTTCGGCGCGCCTCACCGCCGCCTGCTGCCACTCCGCGCCCGGCCAGCAATGGCCCGGCAGCGCGCCCAGCAACGTCCGGTCGCGCGCCTGCTCGCAATCAGCCGCAGCCGATCGACGACGAGGATATTCCCTTCTAAACGTCTGTCGCCGGTCAACGGTACCCATTACCCAGAGCATCCATCGAGATGATTGTCTTGTTCAGCCCGGCCATCCACGGCTTATCTCACCGAGGCGGTGCTATGCAACGTCTCGGTGAGATGCCTGTGTGGTAGATCCTTCCGCCATACTTCTGCTAGCCG
>FWPV01005861.1_pt1 | contig 24148 bp, 20 predicted proteins | sample 2228371 | NCBI WGS metagenome assembly FWPV01 (sample SAMEA103939776, study PRJEB20133) | metagenome | reverse complement strand
TACCGGCTCTTGAGGTTGCTGGGTCATATCAGCAAATTCCACATCGCCGCGGTCATGGTACATAATCGCTCCCACATGAACTACAGCTGTATCTTTTATCACAAAGCGATTTTCCTCTAGACCAATCATGCCGTTAGCAAGGGGGAGGACAAAATGGTCCCATACAAAATCGCTTCGTGAAAGTGTAACAGGCACATCTTCGGCAAGTGCAGGACAATACCGTATCTCTTGAGAGCTTCCAGGAAAGGTGACTCGGATCGTTCGAGAGCTGTCTCCAGTTCCTTGTGAAAAGGTGATCTCCAGGCGCTCGACGTGAGGCACAGAGGAAACTTTGTACCATGAGGTGGTAAAGGTCCTTCCTGGTGCCTGGATCAGGACGTCGATAGGTCCATTCTCACGTGGCACAGGATCAGCTACCTTGCTTTCAAAAGGCGTTACCACTCCAGCATGTGTGTCGATGCGAACTCCTTTGTAGCCAAGAAGCTTTTTTCCTGCTGTGACAACATTGCGGGCAATCCTTATTGCCTCTGCAGCATGTGCGATCCCGTATTCTACCTCGCCTCTGAATGGATTGATGCCGGTTGCGTCGGATACCTGAGCAAGTGAGAGAAGTCGCCAGGCTGCATCTACTTGATCCTTCATAACATCGACGGAATGACCATGGCGCTCCAACGTATTCAAGAGCGTTTCAGCAGCAACGAGTTCCCTGTGGCATGCTGCAGTCAATGATCGTACGTGGTTGTCGCGCTCTTGCCTGAAGAAGAAAAGGCCTGGTCCACCGAGCCAGCGGAAAACACCGTCTGTGTCATCAGGCTGCCACGTGCCTTCAAGCAAAGGATCTAGCTCAGCCGGTTCAATGCCCAGAGATATAAGATCTTGGACATAGCGTCCTACTGTGGAGATGTGGAATCCCTTGGCTTCGTATGATGACAGTTCTTGTTCGTACTTCGTGACTGCTTGGGGATTGTGGACAAAGCAGAATGGGAAGTAAGGGTCACAGTCATTGGTTGCAAGTGTCTCTCCGTCATCCAAAAAAGGCCAGACCACCTGTATCTGGCCGCCATCATAGCTGTAGGAGACAGAACCTGAGCCTATGACCATGTGGACATTGCCCAATAGGTAGTACGGGAAGTACGGCTTTTTGCCGTGCTGGTACTTGTAAAGGTTTGTTGGCCATACAAGGACATTGTATCCTTGCTGCTCCATGAACGATGCCATACCTGGTGAGGCTTGGCCTTCCTGGCAGAACACGGTACCTGAAAGTGGGATGTCATAGGTTTCAAATACCTTTCTGTTCAACGCTTGCGAGCGTTCAAGGTCACAGCGGCTATAGGCAATAAAGAGCTGGTCAGAATAATGGAAGCTTACCATCTCGATCTGGCCTGCGAGCACAAGGTTTCTGAGCTTCTCCAGAACGTCAGGATGGCGTTCAGCAAGGACCTCGATAAAGTATCCCTGAAGTTCGATCGCTGCGGCCCAGGTGGGATGAGCAGCATAAAGGTCGAGCACCGGTTCAAAGCTTTCTCTCACGATGAGGTCTTCGACCTGTTCTGCTGAAAGCTCCCATTGCAGCATCCATTTCTCTAGAGGATTTCGGGGCTCGGGCAGAAGACCGATCAAGCCGCCTGCAACGTATTGGATATTGAAGTGAAAAAGCGAGAGGGCGTACTTATGCTCTTGAAAGGCATCTACGCGACAAGGCACAGCAAGAAACAGAGAAAAGAGCCAAAGACTCACGCATGGAAGGAACGAAGTGGATACACTCAGCCTGCGTTTCATAAAGGACACGGATATCACCAACCGTGCGAGTCGTCAACTAAGATGCTCTACACAGTTGGTGGAACTGATGGGATGCCCTCTCCCTTCTGTATCAGCCAGTGTTCAAGCAAAACACTTCGCCTTGGCTTGGGACCCCTGTCCTTTGGTAGCGGTCTTTTGTTTCTTTCCCAGCCCTTCAGGGAGCAAAGCTTAGGATATAGAGTCCACTGTCCCCATGCGCGTTATAAATGTAGTCACCGAACAGATGGATTTCATGAGAGCTATTGTTACAGGTCAATTTCTTGAATGCCAGTTGCTGAGGGAGGGCGGGAGTCGGATATCCCAACGGGCTGAGGTCATACACATACACACCGTTGTTTAGGTGATTGATGTACGCCTTGGTACCTACAGCCTCGATCGCTGCCATGTAGTCAGCAAAATAGTTGCCCTGGAACTCTATAGGAGAGAGAATCTCTGAAAGCGCCCCACCAGTGTTCGTGAGGATGTGGAGATGGCTTGGTGGTGGTGGTACTACGCCTGGTATGAGGGAAGGGCCGCCGTTTGTCGCAACAAGGACATAGTGTCGATCGCCGATATCGACTGCATCAACGTCAGCGGTGTCTTTGTAATACCCTTCGCTCAGCCACTGCCGTACAATGCCGCTTGAGTCGACAAGACGAAGCCCATTATAAGATGTATTGCCAATGGGGCCGTTGCTGACCACATAGGTCCAATCACCGTGGTTGTAAAGCCGACACGCATACCCGATACCTGAGAGGTGCTGCTCAGGGATGGGTGAAAACCCGAGCTGGCCTGCACCTGTGACATCCAGAACCCAGAGTCCGCCATTGGCGTGATCGTAGTCAGCAAGATAGGCGGTTCTTGTGGTATCAGGGTGTTCGACCACGTGCACATCCCGCACATCTACCGGGCTACTGAAGGTCCAGAGGTGTATAGGGGGATAGGTGAGCGGATTGGACGAGGGTTGGAAGACCTTGAGCCCCTCTTTGCCGTCTGCGACATAGATTCGATCAGGGTTGCTGAGGGCATACACCGCCTGAGTTTCGGTGGTCCCGTTGTTAATATCGAAACGGGCCTCAGCAGAAGGAGACAAGGGGTTTTCCACGTCAACGACCGCTAAGCCCTGTGTGCCGTAGGCAATGTAAGCGTAGCCATTTAAGACAGCCACGTCACGCGCAAGATCGCTCTCACCCACAGTGCGTACAAGTTGGGGATACGCGGGATTGGAGAGACTATATACTTTTAGCCCACCGAGTAAGTTTGCCGCATACAGGTACGTTCCAGAGACAGAAAGTTGTACGGGATAGCTATAGGTGCTTTCGGATTCGATGGTATGTGCAAGATTAGGACTTGTCGGCGTGGAGACATCGATTATGTCGATTCCGCGCTGTGCTCCTGCCACATACACATAGTTGCCGCGCAGGATAATCGAACGGTAGAAAACGGTTGCACTTCCTCCGCCACACCCGCAGCCTGGAGCAGGCGGAGTATAGGAGATTACCTGGTTAGTCGTAAAATCTATAATCTTTAGTCCTGAAGGGCCGTCTGCAACATAGCCCCACCTGCCGTCAGAGGATGTTGTCATATCGATGGCCCAACCTGTGGGAATAGTAAGCTGCAGGGTCGGATTTCTCTTGTCGGTGACGTCGAAAACCTTTACTCCTGTTGATCGACTACAGAGGTAGGCAACATTTCCCTGCACGTGGACACTATAAGGAAAAGAAATGGACGGATCAGAAGGCGGGACTTTGTACTCTCCTATAAGGGTCAAACAATCTGGCTCCGAAGGGTTGGGCTCGAAGATGCTAAAACCCTTTCCTTCGTAATTGCCGTTCGCCCAATAGAGGTAACCTCCTGCCACTTCGCCGCTTCCGGCATAGTGATTGTTGTGAATGTCGTTTGGGTCGAGGCTTGGGTCGAGACGTGCATACGTGCATCTATAAGAGGGGTAAAGGGGTTCTGAAATGTCGAACACCCCGAGGCCGTACACATCCCGCGGCACAAACAGGGTGTTACCCGAACGGCTCATCTTTCCATCAAAGCAGTTCGGGACAAATACCCTGCCAATGATCCGAGGGTTGGTAGGATCGTGGGTATCGAGTGCTACTATCGCAGATCCAAAGCCTGCATAGGTCACATCCCCAAAAGAGGCGACTGTCGAACAATAGCCAAGAACAGACTGGGAAACGATTTCAAGGTTTGAAGTAGTGATCGTTCCGAGCGAAGTATGAGTAATCATGAAAGGACCAAGGAGCACCAAAAGAAGAACAGCAAGTGGTAGCCTTTTCATGTGTGGACCTCCTCTGTTGACACGAGATGGGTACATCATTGCCGACAGATAATAAAGATAATAGCTTCAAGTACCACGTCAATCAATGCTGGCCGGTGACACCCTTTTGACATCAAAGGTGAAGTTTTGAGTAGTGCATCCACCTTGCTCGCAACTCCCACCAGTGCCTGTCCTGGGATAACGGATGATGAGTGAACCATCTCTCGGGTGATAGACATACACAGGACTGCTGGAGTTGGGCCTAGCCCCCAGGCAGTAGTAGCCATTCTTATCTGTCTCCGTGCTGCCTGTCTCGTTGATAACAATTGCTCCTTTTAAGGGTTCTGTTCCCTCGCGCACTACACCGCTTATGCACGTTGCCGGGTCAAAGGTAAAGTTGTTGGTTGCGCAGTTGCCAGTGGAGCAGCTACCCTCTGGTACAGGAGAACCATAGTGGGAGTAGTAGTCTTGAAGGACAGGGTCAGTCGTATATAGGTAATAGTCAGAGAAGGCAGGTATTGCAAGACAATATTTGCCGTCTTCGTCAGTTTTGGTACACCCGCCTGGGGAGGAGCACACAGAGACCCCCCTCTCGGGCACTCCGGCCCTGGTTATGATCCCACTCGTACAAGCTACAGAAGGTAGGCCCTGGAAGTTAAGTTCAATGCACGTGCCTTCTAGGCAGGATCCTTGCCCGTCTGTTTGAGCATAGGCATCCCAATAATTGCCGCATGCAGGATCGTAGACGAACACTTGGGCATAAGTGTCAGTCCTAGCTTTTAGGCAATAGTAGCCGTCAGGTCCGGTGCCCACACATTCGCCAGGATAGGCGCAGACTTGAACGCCTTCGGCAGGTACCTCCCCTTGTCTGGTAACAGTGCCGTGGATGCATGCCACTGGTTCAAGCTCGAAGTCAAGGTGACTACAATCGCCTAGATCGCAAGAGCCCGTATCTCCTGTGGTAAGACATTTGTCTTGTATCTCATCTGTAATAGGATCATATACAGATATGCACACATGCGTATCTTTGGGCGCCTGCAAGCAGTAGGCGCCATCTATGTCTGTTGAGACTGCATCGCCAGAGCTTGAAGATATCCAAATACCCTGTTCAGGATAGCCATCCCTCGTCACAGATCCACTCACGCAGGTGATACCAGGGAGCTCGACTTCGACCTCGGTGCAGCCACCTAGCCCGCATCGACCACCGCTTCCAGTAAAAACTTGAACACCTTCCCACACATTCCAAAACAAGGGGTCTTGAACGCTGACAAAGCCCTGAGAGTCGGCGCTCGCAATGAGGCAGAATCCCCCTTGAGCATCTGTTTCTGTACTGGTGGATAGGTTCCCAAAATACCCAGCTACCCATGCGCCCTCAATCGGACTGCCCTCGCGCGTCACTATGCCGCTTACGCACGTGTAGTCGAAGTCGAATGCCAGCTCCTCACACAGCCCCAGATCGCACCTTCCATGCAACTGCGGGGTTGTCGCGATCTCAACACATTGCCACGTCTCAGGATGACAGATTGTATATTGGGCCTCGATACCCTCAAAGGCATCAAGGCAGCAGGTCCCGTTTCGGTCGGTCTGGCAATACTGGTCGGTACTGGACGAATAGACCCAAGCTTGCTCCACAGGCTCGCCAGCACTGGTAACGTACGCGTTCACACAGGAGGCGTGGGTAAGGTGGATGTCAAGCCCATAGGCTCCGAAGGCGCTGTGATTGCCCTGAAAATCCCAGTCGTACCTACCGGTCACTGCTACGTAATATGTGCCAGGGCCTGGAAGGGTATAAGCGATCTTTGCGTATTTTGACGCTTCTGTGCCTGTCTGCCATGAAAGGAGATTGCAATCTGCATCGAATACTCCAACCCTAGAGTAAAAGGAGCTTCCGGTTCCAGCATAGAACGTCTCGGCCACCACGGCCATGTTTGTCTCTGCTACGTCGAACCGGTAAAAGTCTACGTCTCCTGGAGGGCATAATGTGGCAAATCGATTGGTGTAAGGCAATGTCACTGAGGTGGCTACACCACATGAGTTGTTTGGTTCAGAGCTGTCAAGATCGCATGAGAAGGTTATGTCAGGTGCTGTTGTGCATGGGCCATGTTTGCAAAATCCAGGCGTAGTGGAGGTGTGCACAGGGACAGAAAGGGAGTTTCCGAATTCGTCAAGAACAGCCCTGATCTTCATGGTGGCGTCAAGGCGCACCTTCTCAAAACAATAATTACCCAGGTAATCGGTATAACGTATGTCGACAAGGTTACTATTTTCGTCGAACAGCTGTACAAGTACCCCTGAAAGCGGCACATCGAACATAGAGACATTTCCCCCTACGCAGGTGGTGCAGGCACTAAGCCCTAGTGCACATGCCACATCTGCTAAGAGGAGCATCACTGTTTTCATCCGGGCCCTGAGCAGTGCAGTAATGCTTTTCCCTTGAACCGGTTTCATGGTCCACCCCCTTTTCCTGTCAAAGGCGCCAAACATCGTGGTATATCGTACGTGGTCATCGAAGGCCTGTAAGCCGTATCATCAAAGTGCCTTAGAAGTTTTATGAGTCGGATCACGCCATAGGGAGCCTTGTTGACCGACAGTGCGAGGTCGGGGGCCCTGGACTATCCTCATCAGAGCTAGAACCACTTCTTCGCTCCATTGAGTGCCTGCGCACTCTCTTATCCGTTCTAAGGCTGCAGGGAGTGACATGGCCTTTCGGTAGGGCCGGTCGCTTGTCATTGCATGGAATGCATCAGCGACCGCAATGATCTGGGATGCAATAGGGATCTGCCTGCCTTTGAGCCCATTTGGGTATCCATTCCCGTCCCAACGCTCGTGGTGGAAGAGTATGAGGGGGCTCAAATCGCAAAGGCCTGATAGTGTCTGCGCAATCCTTTTTCCGATCACAGGATGTTCATGGATAATATGCCACTCATACTCGTCTAGTGGTCCTGGTTTGTTGAGGATTTCAGCAGGAATCGCTGTCTTGCCCAGATCATGAAAGTATGCAGCGATTCGTATTAATTGTGCTCGGGGTGTTGAGATGCCGATCTGTTTGGCTACTGCATATGCGAGATGGCCTACAGCACGGCTATGCGCTATAGGGAAATTAGTTAGGTGGCATATAGGAAGTTTTGGAAACTCCATCCAAGCCTCTTTCGCTCCCGTGCCTTCAAAGTACCGGAAAAATGCACGCAGTATGCCAGAGGCCAGTCCTAGGGGCCTCAAAAAATTCTCTTGCAGGTCCAATGGCTTACAAGGGAAAGGCAGGCCCAGGGTTCCTGTCACTGTAATGTGAATATTACATAGAGGGGTCTGTTGCGTAATGTTGGGATTACGCAATAGATGAAAAGGGCAGGCACCCTAACGGATGGTCCTCACCGGAGCCTTGCCATGGTGATCAGCAAGGCCCAGGCGAGGAAATTGAGAACAAGGGTCCACACAAGGGGATAGTTCAATGAGATGCCCTTCATCATTGCTCCCCTTCTCCTTCTGGTTCTCCCTTTGCTACCATTTCAGCTGAAAGGCCCATATAAGGGATGCACACGCTTTCTATGCCTGCTTGCGCATTGCGTGAGCAAAGATCGATGGCCCCTACTATGCCATCATAGTATTGTTGAGGAGGGTTGTATTTCTCCGGCCACCCCTTGATACGGATCATTGAGCAAATCCCAGAAGTTGGATCACCCGGAAGCTGCTCCTGATACAAGAAGGTAAGTTCGTGCAAGACTCTTACCCCATCGGTTACGTTCATGACAATCACAGGGTTCAGTGTCAAAGGATCTATACAGTTGAGGGTGGCAGTTATAGGTCTTCCCTGCTTTTGTTGTATTGAGAGGGTGAGATTGCACGTTGTCTCTGGGCCGGTCTTTATCTTGCCTGTGTAAGTCCCGTCAAAGGATGGAAGGCGAGGAGGACATTCATCAACTCCCACACCAACGACGAAACACAGAAAGATCAAGAGACACATTCTTGCACGGATATTCATTTTCCCCTCCGTTTCTTATTGAATCCATTCTATGAGTTTGGGGGCCTGCTTAAACGTCACTTGGTGCTCAGGGCCCATGTATTCTTGGTTCCCCTTGTAGTCGTATACAGTGATTACCGTACCAGAAGGGATGCTAAATGCCGGCCCCAAGTCTACCTCCTGCGAGCAGTCAACCCCTTTGCACCAGCCTGCGACCATATGGCGCGACTGAGGTGCGGTGAACTTGTAAAGAGAGGTGGATCCTATCTTTTTAACCTTGCTGAAGTCGAAATCCCCTACATCACTAAAGCGAGAGCTTATAAACGTCCATGCCTTGCCGGCTGGGTGGTCCAGGTAAATGGGTACCCACGGGGTATCTCGGTTATACATAAGGATGCCCATGCCCCAAAATATTGCCGGTGCAGAGCAGCTTGGGAAAATACTATTGAACGGAAACTGTGCAAACCAGGTCACTTCCCTTATGGGTAGTAGCTCATCTTTGAGCGAGAAAGAGAGGATAATCTGTTTAAAGATACTCTGTGCGTAGCACTCAAGCGTCTCGCTCTTGCACTGACCGTTTTCGTCAACCCAGTCGTTCATCCATCGCAGATACACCTGCTCGGTGAGTTCTATGGGTTTATCGATCCCTTTTTCTTTCATTCTAGTGTGTAGCTCTGTTACTACTTTTTCAAAGTCCGTGGCATAAGGTTCGCAGGTTTTAGTGTCGAAAGACAAGAAATGCTGCCCAAGCCGGTCATAATATGCAGCGTTGCCAAGCAGAGCTTCAAGGAACCTCTGCCCCCTTCTCTTGGCTTCAGTACAGTATTCGTTTTCAACGATGCTTCCTCGAATGGTTTCGTTGCAATTGTACAGGGACGAGGTGCTCAGCAAGGGATCCATTGTAAGACTCCCTCCAACTACTACAGCTTCAGGGTTGGCATCGTGCACAGCCGCATAGAATACGGGCAAGATAGCTTCAGGAAAATCTTGCACCACGACGGTTCCATCGCTGAGCCTCCTCGTTAGTTGGAATCTCTGGGTCAGACCAGGGACGTCAAAGTACCGATATTCTGTACCTAGATAGTAGCCACACACGTTACTCTCAGACTGGGTTTCGTAGTAGCGCACCATCAACTGAGGGTCCTTGTAGTGCGTTACGACCGCGCGGACAAAGTCGTACCACTGTTGATAGCTTTTTGGAGGTGCGGTTTCCTGTCTATCCCTAAAGTGATTCGGGGCTGGGCACTCAGGATCCTTTTCCTCTGGTTCTATCCATGGGCATATGTCAGTAGAAAATATATCATCAGGTTTCAACCAATAGCCCGCTTTTATTTCTAGAAAGATATTTAGGCCTTGTGCTCGCATGCTCGATATGACCGGATCAAGTTTGCTGAAATCATAAGTGCCCCGTGACGTTTCTATCGAGCACCAGTGAGCGCTTTCCTCTGCCATGGCCCTGACCCTGCCGATATTATGCTCTACAGCCTCTTGGTAGGCACATAGTCTCGGGTTGCTCCAACTGCATACGACCTTAGTACCGTAAGGGTTGCCTGCATTTCCTGGGGGGTGCGAATTAGGGTCACGAGGATTATAGTCAGGGTACTCACGGCAGTTGTTCCAGCTGTCTCGATCAGGGTCTTCGTCGCAGTCGCTAGGATCTGTTGGCCGAAGGTTGTACCCCACCTCCCATCCGTCGTGCATGCTGTCACCATCAGTGTCGGGGTTGGTGGGATCAGTACCATATAGGTATTCGTGAATATTCTTGAAGGTAGCTAGATGCGGGAACTCGTCGTTGTCACAATCTTCATTAGCGTCATTGGTATACGGGTCTAGGCATGAAGGGTACTGTAGCTCCCACTCATCCGGCATGCTGTCCCCATCAGAGTCAAGAAGAGAAGCAAGGAAGCCCGCGTGAAGAAAATAGTAGGGATTTGATTCAGGATACCAGTATCTTCCATAACTCGGTTGTCCTGTACAAGTGCGAATAACATATGTGCTGTTCGCACTGGATAGCAACCCGCTCCCTGCATCTATGACTTTCCATTTTAGGTTAGACGCCATGCCAGTTGATGCAAAGAGCAGAGACGAAATAGATAAAAATGTGAGTGGTAAAAAATTCTTGTCAAGTATCTTTTTCCTCATAGTGCTAGCCCTTCTATTTGATGGCATACCAGCTATTCGAAGGAGAAAGAATCAAATCCCCTGAAGGAGTCTATATTTCCTTTCCTACAGTTTCATGATGAAACAAAGAACATAGTAGGGTGGCCGGTTTTCATGGGCACTGCCACCGCCCTCGGAGGCGATCGTTACAGTATGAGAATGTGGCGCTTCAGTCACCGTGAAATTGTGTTTGTGACCACTCTCTGTGCTTGCAACATTTACTCTCCATCCTGTCGCGCCGCCGGGATTGTTGCCAGCTCCTATGTCCCATCCCTGAGCCAGACTCTTGTCGCGATAAGTGTTGTCAAGTTTATGGTGATGTTCTCCATCAGCCGAGGGCCAGTTGACATTGTTGGTGGGCGCCACTGATGATACAGAGGCTGTGTGGTTGTGAACCGGCATTTCAGATTTTGAAAGGACGTGTCTCTTTTCTCCACCTCTAGAACCTATCACGTTATAATCAGTGTCAGCGGGGTCGTAGCCGACAATGAAGCTTCCCCGAAGGTCTGGTGTGCCGTTCGTTCCATCGCATAGAGCCCAGCCTGTCGGAATAGTAGCCACACTTCCAGACCACATGACGATCACCCCTCTTGGTATCGGATTGTCCACTCTAAACGCATACGGTACGGTGGTCATTGGTTGGTCTGGTGTTAGTTGCTGCGAGCCATGGACCCCGTCATCGAACCATATCCGCAAAACCACAGTGGTGACATCGAACACGCTAGCGGAGATCGACGTCATGTTAGTAAGACTTGTATCTCCTAGGTTCACACTGTAGATACCGTCGGATACCAAAAGGCTTACCCCCTTTAATGGTTGGCCTGGTCCAGGCACGTTACTGCCGTCGTTGGTCCAAAGGTTTTTCCCAGTAGCCTTGTTCATCAGGGCAAAGCGAAAGATACCGGTGCCGTTGAATCTCCTGCCGTCGACTGTTACTACTCCTTGATGGTTGATCATGCCAGGAACCTGAGCAACGCTATCGGCAGGGCTGAGGAGCGTTCCAACAAGGAGCAAGCATCCTGCCACGAACAGAGTTGAGATGAGTTTCTGACTATTCATGTGCTTGGCAATACGTGAGGTTATGAGTAGCGAGCGTTTGCTGCTAATGTTATGATGCACATGTGAAAAGCTCATTTGTCTCTCCCTCCTTCGATAGTCCTGGTTCAATACTCTTTAACCGGCCTGCCTGGCAATTCCTACAGAGGAATAGTACAAAGCCTGTGCCAAAACGTATTGACAAGGTGGCGGCAAGAAAATTGTTCGTTATGGCGGGGTGTTAGGCGACTGAGCGTGTTACTGGTGAACTTAGAGTCTGTAATGCCGGTATTACGTCAGGGGGTCTAATGCGTAATGCTGGTGTTACGTTTCATCGGTGCGGAAGGTGACTGCTGCCGTGGCACCTGGTGCAGGACCAATGCTGGTCGTCGCGCTCAAAGGTTATTATTCAGATTCGCCGGAGAGTGCGACGGCCTTGTTGGAACAGTTGACACGTAATGGAGCGATTCTCTAACATGAGACACTAGGCTACTCTGGGAGTTCATGTCAGAGACCATGGGTTCATCTGTACACATCCCTGATAACATTTTGAATCCTCTTATGGATGCGTTGCAACGATATCGTCCTGATAAGGCCTTTGTGTTCGGATCCTTCGGTCGTGATGATTGGGATGAATACAGCGATGTGGATCTTGTTGTAATAAAAGAAACCGAACTGGGATTTCTGGATCGGATAAGAGCATTTCAAAGGTCTTGCAATTTGCCTGTGTCAGTTGACGTGCTGATCTATACACCCGAAGAATACCGGCTTATGAAGGAAGCAGGCAATGCTTTTATTGAAATGGTCGAACAGGAAGGAGTGCTGATTTATGTCAGCCCAAGGGAAAAGGAGCGAGGCGAAACGCTGGATGCTTCAAGCCCGGTTCGATCTCAAAGCAGCTGAATGGAATAGCCAAGGGAATTTTTTCAGCACTGCCTGTTTTCTTGCGCAGCAAGCTGCCGAGAAGGCCCTCAAATCGCTCCTGTATTTTCTTGGTACATCAAGGCGAGTGATCCTGAGCCATTCAACGTTTGGTCTACTTCAAGAAGCGATGCGTTCTTTACCCGAGTTATCTCAGTATCTGCAAGATGCAAAGGAGCTCGATCTGCATTATATTCCCTCAAGATATCCCAATGGTCTTCCAGCGGGCTATCCTCACGGCTTTTATTCAATTGAAGATTCCACAAAGGCCATAAGTAGTGCCAAAAGGATTATCGAAGCGATATCCTTACATTACCTAAGCAAGGGATTTTCTCTCGAAGAAGAGCAGGAACAGTAACTTCGCACAGGTTCGAAAATAGCTTGGGAGTGTCTCTAGTCCTAAAGATCTATGCGCAGGGGAGCCCTGTTTGGTGCTAATGTTGTACTGAGCTTTCCCTTGGACGTCTTGAGGTTAAGGCCGCTGTTCTCGACGAAACGTTACGCCTCCAGCCGCTCTGCAAGATCTAGATACATTGCTGCCCAGATCATGCCTTCGTCAGCCCTGTAGAGACCGAAGCGGCCTGTGTAAGGCCGGCCATCAGAATGGTAGACTTCGAGAAAATTGCCTTGCCGTTCAATAAGCTCGCTGTAAGCGTGCAGGTGCTCGAGAGCCCGAATGCGGTCTACGCGAGCCAGCAGATCGATACAGACCATACCCACTTGGGACCAGATGGTATCGCCCTGATAGTTCGGTGTAAAAAGACGAGGATAGAAGTGCTCGCGGTGTGGCAGCCTTCGGCTAAAGTATCTCAAGGGGAAGGGCCGTGTAAGCCCCTCTGACTCGAGCGCAGCGAGGGCGCTCTTGAGCATTGCCTCATTCTTTACAACGCCGAGCCAGAACGGCCATGTGTTCGCATCCCCTGAAATGATCTCTTCTCCTGAGAGGTCGTCGATAAAATGGTCTCCTCTCCAGAACTCCCGGCGGAGTTTGAGTTCGAACCCCCGGTGATCGAAGGGTATTGAGAACCCCCCAATTGATTCTAGTTCTTGTGCAAGGAATGCAAGCATTGCATTGGAAAAGACAGAGGAACGTTTTTTCATGCAGTCCTTGGGTTCTGCAAACGTTTTTTTGCGCGTTACCAGGCCGGTCTTAGGGTCAAGAAGGAGCTTATAGAAGCGGTTGACCTCCTTCTGGAGAAACGACCGATATCGGTCTATGAGATCGTACGCCTCGTTGGTTCGTAAGGCGTACATGAGGAAAGGTACCGAGTCTGAGCCGTACACGTAGATGTCTACTGCGCGGCTGCCGGGAAATATCGAAGTTGTGACGCGACCGGCTCGCTCGTACACATCAAGGGCCCATGCAAGCGATCTATGAACCTCGTGTGCCATCCCCATGCGCTGAAATGCCGGCGTACACATCCCTAGGTCACGTACCCAGAATTGATGGAAGTGTCCAGCACTTCCTTGAATATAAGTTCCATTCCAACAGTCGCGGACAATTGCCCGGGCTATGTCCCGGCTGTTCCCAGGGTACCGCTTGTGGCCACGTACCCCTCGGATAGCTGACTTTCGGGCCATGTCAAGGGCATCGACGATCAGACCAAATGGATTGAACATGACAACCTCCTTTGGCAAAGGAAGTCAGCCGAATGGCAAAGGAACTTAGCCGAATAAACATGGGCTCTACTGCACGCAGTATAGGGGATAGGGAGGCAACCTATCAAGCAAGAAAGGAAATCCTGCGCCACAGTTCCTACATTCTAGTTTTCGAACTGCGGCGACACGCCCATCCAGCGGTGGTCTTTAAGGTATGTCTGGCCCCGAAAGATACCTGAGCGCAGTCGTAGAATGTCCAGCATCACCTTTGGTGCATTGTGCATAAGATGGACGTGGGAAGGAGCTGCAATGATCGCCTTTTTCCACATCCGCGGCCTGTACCATTTGTATATCTTTCTGTAGGTCAAGGCTATCTGCTCATAAAATTCCTTAAGAGGCAGCCGCGTGGGAAGCACCGCATGCAGGATGTCATAGAGCTCATAGTTATGGGTCGTCAGCTGATCGCGAACCTTTTGATAGAGGGGTGTCCCTGGCCAGGGCGTCAAGATAGTCAGCGCAGGAAAATCTATCTCGAGTCGGATCGCGTACTCTGCAAGTTCTTCGAAATCTTGCTTGTCAAAGTCAGGATCCACTATAAAGGTTACGCCCACAAAGAGGTTGTTCTGATGTAGGATCCTTACTGCCTCTTCATTGTCTGTCATGGTGGCGCGCTTGTTGAAGTCTTCAAGGTCCTTTTGGCGGAATGCCTCCATACCGAAGTAGACCATGACCAGACCCACCTGTGAGAGCTTTGCAACAAGGTCTGCCTTGTTCACAATGTTGTCTGAGCGTGTCTGAAAGCCGAAGGTCTTCCTGATCTTTTTGTTCTTCAGGCGGTCATAGATCTCTTCGTCTCGATCCGAGCGAGGCAAAAAGTATTCGTCTACAAAGACGATGTTTCGCTGAGGGATCTGCTCGAGTTCTGATACTACCCTGGAAGCACTCATGTATCTGAAACTGCCATTGTAGAATTTCCAGATCGAGCAAAAGCTGCACGTGTAGGGGCATCCTCTGCTGGTTGATACAAAGGCCACTGGCTTGAACATAGAACCGTAATATTCATACCTTCTCGTTAGCGTCCTGTCTGGGAATGGGATCTGGTCAATGTCTTCTATGGGTCTCCTCGGATTCGTACATACCAGGTGGGAATTTTCCCTATATGCGATTCCGTCTACTTTCCTCCAGTCTCTGCCTTGGTGGTAGCACTGCAGCAATGCTCTAAAGGTTATCTCGCCTTCACCAAGGACAATTGCGTCAACAAAGGATTTGTTGAAATCTTGCGGTACGAGTGTAGGGTGGTGGCCTCCTACGATGGTAAATATCTTTGGGTTGTATGACTTGGCTTCTTGCATGACACGGTAAGCATCGTAGACCTCTGTGATATGCGCAGTAACCCCCACCACATCAGGCCTATAGGATCTCAACTCAGTCGAGAGATCAGCCCCCATTCGTCGGTCTATGATTCTTACCTCATGCGGCCTTGCATATGGTGCGAGCGCCTCCAGGGCCAGGGGCTCAGGTATGGTCATGAGATTGAAGTAGTTGCCTAGGATCTTGGGGTTCGATGTAGGTTGGACGAGGAGGATCTTCACGATGGGAAACCCCACATTTTCTCAAGAGGAACTTCTTCTAAGCTGCTATTGGTGAGCAGTCAACAGACGAAATCGGCTGCTCTCTTCTTCTAGGAACTCGGGACTTACGCTTCGAGAAGACATGAGTAAGGAATCGCTATGGGCACCATCTACAACAATGTGAGCATGGGTCCGATCTCTATGAAGCGAGGTTACGAGTTCACTGCCACACAGTACAGAATGCCTGGCCGGTCTCAGGCAAAATCCCAACACCACGTAATTGTGGGACAGGCTCTCCAGTCTCTATAGCCCAATTGCATGCTACGAGGTCACAGACATCTGTAGTGTCATAGACCTTGCATGCGTAAGATGTCCGTCCTGCCCACGGGAATGGGAGCATAAAGGTGAACCCAGATCCTGAAGCGGCATTTGGCTCCGGGCCTATGCCACCTCGATGCATACCGAAGAGAGCAATGCCTATCCCTTCCTCACTGTCATGCAATTGCACATTGAACCACGAGGAAGATGTAGGCAGATCAACGCTTACCTCGAAGTAACCTGATTCTGCAAAGCAATCATCCCAGAAGCTTCCATGTGCAGGTGTTGACAAACATTGGAGATCTTGGGTTGGGACGGCCAGAGGAAACTGTGCCCTCACTGCTTGTTCAGAAGGAAACTCGGGCGGCTCCATGCAGCCAAGCGCCAAGGCGCACACTGAGAACGCCGCAATGAACAAAATAAGAAGGGCATTATTGGCACTTCTGGTCGCCTTGGGTGACAAATTGTTTCCAGTAGTATTCACAGCGGGTCTCCTTTGCTGATACTTACGTTACATTCTATTTTTCTCTCTTACGTTGCTCAACTACCATGCTTACGCAATGGGTATGCCAAGAGCAGGATGGTCGAGACAAATAGTGAATCGATCAGATCTACAGGGAGTTAGGCTTTAACAGTACTCGCTCTGAAGAGTGTTGGGACGTAATGTCGTAGTTACGTTGGTACGGGTTTTGCGTAATATCGGTATTACGCGGATAGAGTCCTACCACGGGCAACATAGGTTGCATTCCAAAAGGAGATTACAAGACGAACGGGGGATCGGCTCTGGGACTCTCAAAGGGATCAGCCGAGAGCCGCCCCGCACTGATGTACGCGTTGTGGGAGGCCTGGCGGCCTTCATATGAATCTACTCGCTTCGGATTCTGAACCATGAGAAGGCGGCTGAGTTTTCAGAATCTCCAGTAAGCGATCCATAACACAAGAGACCAACCGCCATGTACATGGAAGAACACCCCGGGATGCTCGCTGGCCAGGAGGGCAGTGTCATGCTCCCGACAAAAGTGCTGTCCACTTGTGCCAGCAATTGCACAGACGAGCCACTAGGTCTGACTATTAGCGTCAGCGTGTTATTTTGGGCACTGTCAAAAGGGATTTCCCTGAATCGTGCATAAGGACAATGAATGCCATCGGTGATGCCGAAGCCTTCAGCATATAGTTGGACTTTTCGTACCCCACCGTCCCTAATCTTGACGAGTTTTACATAGGAATCCGGTCCAAACCAGATAATGAGGCCAGCCTGTGAATAGTCGCGATTGAAATAAGCGTTAACCTTTGTTGCAAGCACAAACTGGTTTCTGGGTGCCTCCGGAGGTAAGTTTCGGATCCAGATATTTCGGTAAGGTCCAGCCAACGAACAATAAGGGTCTCCACGGCCTGAGCACGGAGAATACGGAGATAACCTCAAAGAGCCAGAGTATACATAGTACGAGCAGCAGCCGCTGCACTGAGCTGCACACGACCAACCGCTCCAGCTATCAAAATCATCAAAGAAGTAAGTAACGTAAAGAGGATTTGCCTCCTCGGGCTCAATATCTACATCAGTTGTCTGTAAGTCCTCCACATCTAACATTGCCCCGTCCGGTGCAACGTAGTCTTGAGGCTCCGTGTCAACGGGCGGGAGGTCGATCTCCGAAGCGATGCTATTTGCTACAAGATAAGCAAAGAACAGGACGAGAGTAAGGCCCAAAGTGAGGCATCCTATGACTCTGCCTCTTGTTGTCATTTTACGAGAATGGGGGGTACTCATGTTATGACTCCTTATACTCGTAGTTATGGAGGTTCCGTGCCGTGCACAACAAAGTTTGAGGTACATTCTCGGAGGCCCCTTGGCCGTCTTTCTTGAGAAACGATGCTTTCTGGTGAGACCTCTCGGCGCAATGGCTGGTGTTGGGTCGCTCATAAACAGGTTTCCCATTTCCTTCCGTAAAAACTAGATAGCCGGACAAAAGTTCCGTACCCGTAAAGCACATTGAACGGCCTGTTGCAAGGCAGGAGTTGCAGTTTAGATGCCAAGTTGAGGCTTACAGATATTATTAGGTTTAACCGAGTTTCCGAGGAGATGGATTAGGGATGGCTCTGGTACTGTGGCTGCTACCGTAATACCAACATTACATGGAAGGATAAAGGCGTAATACTAACATTACACCTCGGCAAGGGTATTAAGCTCCTAAGGACCCTTCAGATTCTCTGATCTTTTTCACAAATATCAGCCTCATCCTTTTTTTCGCATCCCAGAAAATCCTCTGGATATGTTCGAAGCTTTGTCAGGTATGCGCCTTTGGCCCTATGGAGCAGGGTGCCTATACTCAAGTGGCAAGCACAATCAATCTATATTCTATTGAGCAGCCAGTTGGCGATCACAGGATAGACATCCTCTGCAGCATGGATGCCCACCGATAGATCCACGTGGCCGAAATCAATGTGATCGCCTTGGGCGTGGGGGCAGACCTGAATGCTCTTGTTAGGAGAAAAGAGTCGATCATGTAAAGGAGCGCTGCCGCACAATCGCGCTGGCGATTGCCTTTCCCGGGCGCTTGCTTTCCTCACCCTCACCGTGTCAGGCTTGGCTTTCAATGAGAACGAAATCTTTCCTCGATGAGACCGCAGCGAGAAGCTGACTCAGTTTTGTGACGGTCGGGACAGTTCTGCCCTGCTCATACCGAGCGTAGGCATTCACTGACTTTGATCCTAGCTTGCGAGCGACTTCAGCGAGGGATGCGCCGGATTTGATTCGTTCACGACGGAGAAGAAATGCGGTGAGAGCAGCCTCATCAGAAGCACCGATTTCAAAATATTCCTCTTTTCCTGCAAAGACCTGAATCTTGAAATTCGGTTTGTTGACGAGCGTTTCAATCGCATCAGCGATCATGTGAAAGGCTTCCTTCTTGGTTCGTCCCTGGGAAACCACGCTCAAAATGGGGACCTCAATGGCCCAATACCGGCCCGACTTGAAGACTCTTCCCGCAAATCTCACGATCAACCTCTCTTCGCCTGCCTGAGGATTGCTTTAGCGGTGTATTCGTTTATCTCGTTGTGTCTCGGCAGAGCGATTTCCCGTTCACCATCGGACCAGACGTCGTGGTAGGCACCATGCCGAACGAGACGCCAACCCAACGCACGCAAGCGCCTTTCAAGAAATCTTCGCTTCATGAATCAAGTATACACTGATAGGTGTAAATAGCAAGCATTTTCTAAAATGTAGTTGCGAAAAAGAAAACTTATAGGCGTGCGACCTAACATATAGGTGTGTTTCGCCAGTGAGAACGTTTTGTTTGGCGCGGGGGAAGAGCTACACTGAAACCTATTCTTACATTCTATTGAGCAGCCAGTTGGCGATCACAGGATAGATATCCTCTGCGGCATGGATGCCCACCGATAGATCGACGTGGCCGAAATCAATGTGATCGCCTTGGGCGAGGCCGAACACGCGAATGGTCTTGTCCGTTGAGCCAAGACGTTCGAACAGGTACTCTGCAGTGACAGCAGGGACGAGCTGATCCAAACTACCTGCAATCACTAAGGTCGGCACTGTTATTTCTGAAATCCTCTCCATATAGAAAAACGGTCCGACCTCCCTTTCTAACAGGGATCCTTGGAACGTGCGTATTCCTCTGCGATTGAAATAGTTTGCACCGCGCAGATATTGCTTGATTTCGTTTGCGCTTATGGTGCTCACGAGCTTGAATATTGCCTCACGTACGAGTTCAGGTGTCATGTTTTCCTTGTTCCACAAGAAGTCCCAAATATCAGAGGCAAGAAGATCTGATTCCAGGCCGAGATCGATGAAGAGCTGATAGATCGGCTGTATTAGCTCAGGGACGTTGAGTAACAGATCGTCAGGCACCAAGGGTTCGAGTGGGAAGAGAAAATTGCACAGATTCTGCAAAGGTGGCAACCTCAGGTCAGGCTGTTCGATTGTACCTCCGATGGCAAGAGAGGGCGCAAGCCATATCTGGCCGCACACCGAGGAGGCAGAATCGCTCTCGAGCAGATACGCTGTTGTTGCAGCAGCTCCTTCGCTGTAACCCAAGACAAAAAGCTCTTCTGCGTGCGACGCGTCCTTTACGGACTCTACCGCAGCAGGGATATCCAGATACGCAAAATCATCCACACTCCAGGGAGCGCGTTTCTCTGTAGTGCCTTCAGGAACGCTGCTCAGGCCCCTTCCCCTGTATTCGATGGTCCAGGTCTCTATTCCGTTGCGTGCCAGGTATCGCGCAAGCGAGGAGGTTGGGGTGAGATCAAAGGCAAAGCGGTTTTCCAGGATTCCTGGGCATAGAAGAATGGGTCTTGATCGTGCAGGTGTCGTCAAGGGCACATAATGAAACAGGGCAAGGGCTACATTGTCACGTGTCGCCACAGTGTGTTGCGTGATAGCTACTCTGTTGGTCTGATGAGGATGATCCTCACCGCTGCAGGCAGCACACAGTATACATGCGATGAAAAAAAAACTATGGGCCACTCTAGGGCAGAAACCCCCCACGTTTTTGTTCTGGCTGCTTTGGTCCCCAATCTCAGCTTATTCTTGCCCTTGCGACTACTGGACATATTTGATGGTTGCAAAATCGAAGCTCGTGCTCGCGGCATAGCTTACCCCAGTTACGTATACATTGCCTGAGGTATCAATAGTCATAGCAGTTGCTCCATCCAAATCCAAACCCTCAAAGTTTTCTGGTCCATTGTAATGAACTGCCCAGAGCAGATTGCCATTGGTGTCATACTTCGCTGTTGAAAACTCGCTATATTTATATTGCTCAGCGAGGTTTCCCGTCGTCCCTGAGACATATATGTTTCCAGAGGCATCGAGGGCGAGGGATGTAGCCACATTGAAGGGATTATTGGGTCCGCTGTAATGTCTCACCCAAAGTTGATTGCCGCTGGAGTCGTATTTGATGGTCGTCTGGACAGAGTGTTCGACATCGCTGATATTGGTACATCCAGTTACATATACATTGCCTTTGGCATCGACCGCCATTGCTCTCGCAGTATCGGCAAGATGATCTGATCCGTCGTAGCGAGCAGTCCAGAGCAGCTCGCCATCCGGACTGTATTTCATCGTGACGTAGTCGCCGAGGCTTGTACCAGTGAGATATAGACTCCCTGTCGTATCGAGCTTGAGTGCTGTGGCGGTAGTTTCACCTCCTGTTGTAGTAATTGAAGTCTCGAACCTGACGTTACCCACGGTGTCATACCCAATGATGATGACATCGCCAGTATCAGTGTCTGCCGCCACAAAGGTAGTACCTGTGGAATCTACTGCCATGGCCTTGGCAAACAGGTGGATACTCTCCTCGGTTTTCTCATACCGCCTGGTCCAAAGTTCGTTACCACTACTGTCATATGCAATCGTTGCGATACCCTTACCGCTTGTACCAGTGACGTGTATGTTGCCTGTCCCGTCTATTCCAAGTGCTACAGCCTGATCCTTGGAATCTTCTCCTTCGTTGTATCGAACTACCCAGATCTCGTTGCCCTCTGTATCGTACTTGATGGTAGCGTAATCAAAATCGTTGAGTTCCTTGTTGACCTCGATAGTGCATGCGACATACACATTACCTGACTCGTCCACAGCGACCCCACGTGCCTCGTTTTGTCCTTGTCCTGTTCCCTGATAGCGGGCGGCCCAGAGTTCAGCACCTGAAGGACTATATTTTACCGTTGCACAATCAGATGAAGGCCACGAGGTTCCACTATAGCCCGTGACGATCACGTTGCCTTCCCTATCGATGGCGATAGCTTTTGGTTCATCCTCTTGGGCTCCTGCAAGACCAATGTAGCGTGCCACCCATGCCATTGTCGGAGATAGTGTCCTTACTGGGCCGTTGCCATCGTCGCCCCCACATCCGGAGATCAACGCGATAGAGGAGAAGAGAATAAGTGCCGTGCATCTCGTTGTCATTGTCAATCCCCCCTTTCGGATACTTGGTGAAAAAGCGAGCTAGTTCCATAAACATCAAGCATACTCTTTCCCTTTTGCATGACTTATACCACAAGAGGGCAGAAGGGGGAACAACCGGTATTCAAGGCCAAATCCCTGGCAATTAACGACTGTTTGCCGCTGTCTAGGAAGAGAGTGCCGTACTCTTGCTATTACATCTTGGGTCTTGTGCCGTAATATTGATGTTACACAGTTCTGTCTTTGGCGTCGTCTTGTATACGCGAACGGTGTTTGGTGCATTATTCCACATTGAAAGAGGCAATTGCACGTTGTGAGACCAGCGCCTGATAACTGGCCAAGAGGGTATGGTTGGCGAGCATCGTGAAGGGCGCCGAGAGGTAGAGTTTCGACAACAAGCCCTCAGGTGAAAGCCAGGGATAGCGCGAAGGGTCTGCCTCACTTTGGGACCTGTAACTTTGCCATGATCTCTTCGAACTGTTTGGCAGTGATTTCTGCCTCAGGCATCAAGGGTGACAACTCCATGAGCAATTGATTCAGGAGATCAGCAGCCCTTTCAGGATCTCTTTCAGAATCCAGCCAACATTGGCCAACGATCTTTGTGCATTCCAAGTCCAAGTGCCCTATCAGCCCTGTCTGTTTCAGATAGGTATGCAGTTGCACCCTTGATATCTCTGGGTCCTGGTTCAACCCAAGGATCTCAGCAGCACGCTTCCTGCTGCCGAATGCCTGAATATATGCCCTGATAATTGCCTTCTTACGAGCGAGGTGTTTGAGATGTTCTGCCTCTGCATCAATGCGTTGCCAAGGAGTCAGTGAGGAATCCGCACGGTTGAGAATTCCCTCGGGCGTTATCTGTATTTTCCTTGGGAGATCAGCAATGGTGATCTTATCTTTGGATGCATTTATCCAAGCGGCATGAAGGATCTCTTGTAGTTCCCGTACATTGCCCCTGCTCCAACTGTGGAGCGTAAGGGAACGAAATGCCTCGATGTCGATCCCACGGATGACCCTAGGTTTTCCCTCAGATGCGGATCGTTCATTGAAGGTGCGAATGAAGTGGCGGGCAAGCGGCCATATGTCTTCTGTGCGTTCGCGGAGAGGGGGGACCTCTATAACAAACCAGGTGATCCTGTTGTAGAGGTCAGCGCTGAATTTGCCCTGCCGCACTAGTCTTTCTAGGTCCTTATTGGTGGTGCAGATCACTTGGACATCTACCGGTCGGGCTGCCTTGTGACCTTCTCCGATTCGGTTCACTTCTCTTTCTTGAAGGACCCTCAGCAGTTGTACCTGGACGTTGAGGTCAAGATAGTCGATATCGTCGAGCAGAAGCGTGCCACCAGAGGCTGCCTCGAATGCGCCTGGTTTATCTTCGATGGCTCCTGTAAAGGCACCTTTGCAGTGACCGAATAGGGCGTCTTGAGCGGTCTGACCGGTAAGGTTTGCAATAGATAATGCGATCCAGGGCTTGGCCCTTCCGAACCTTCTCATGTGGATCGACCGAGCAACAAGCTCTTTGCCTGCTCCGCTCTCGCCCATTATCAAGATAGGCTCTTTGATACCTCGTTCGCACACCCGCTGTATGCGTTCTTTTAATAATTGCATTGCCCTGCTTTTTCCCACCATGCCGTCAAAGGGTCTCTCCCTGTGAAGGATCCCGTCACAATAGACATTCTCCGAGACGTGTTTCTCTATAAGTTCTCGTGCCTTGCCCTCCCAGGGCGGGATCGTCCAGGAGTCGATCCAGACTTCGACTCCTGCGTCATTGAGGAGGTGGAAGGGTAGCTTCCTTGAATGCTCAGGGACTGAGGTGATCAGGACTCGCAGTATCTGGGGATGGGTCTTGCGGATGCGGGCGAGATAGGAGAGACCGCAGTTGTCATGGATGGGTAGCCCCTTGCCGCTGGGCATTCGGTTGTCAGTAACGAGGATACAGATAGGTTCTTTTCTTAAGATCTCGTCAGCTTCTTCGATACCAGGGGCGCAGAATATACTGAACTCGGATGCGCATTCTGACAGGAAATGTTCTCTATTGTCCTTATCGTCATCGATATAGAGTATTGGATGCTGCTTGTAGTCGATACCTTCCATGGTGTCGGATACGAACTACGTCAATGGAGGTGAGCGTAGACCTTTTGGTGAAGGGATATGAGCTGTTCTAACTCCTTTTGCCATTCATCATCAGTAATGACATCGAGCTTGCCTATGAGCTTGTTTACCTGTGCCTCCCTGGAGAGGCTCGGCCGTATGCCTTCTTTTGACCAGCTCGTCACGAGAACGCGCAAAGCTTGCGGTCGAATCTTTCTTACCTCCTCGAGAAACCTGAGCCCTGCACGTTCGTGTTCAGGCATGCCAGGTGCTTCCCTCATTCTATTGTCCGAGATAACGATGCAGTAATTGCTTTCCTTGATCGCTGTCAAGGCATCGGATATGTATCGTTGTGTGGTGATGTTGAACCTGTCGGCCAGTCTTTGGAACTGGGCGAGGAATTCCTCATCGTCATCCACAACCATAATGGAGTGTTTTTCAAGCAGCGTGTTCATTTCAGTTTACGTCACACCCCTCGGTTTGGACGCTTCGGTAGGGAAGCGATACAGTTACCATGGTCCCTATGGTCCTTTTTT
>FWPV01005858.1_pt1 | contig 24152 bp, 21 predicted proteins | sample 2228371 | NCBI WGS metagenome assembly FWPV01 (sample SAMEA103939776, study PRJEB20133) | metagenome | reverse complement strand
GAATTCAATGCCGGCTTCTCCGAGTTCTGCTGCGATGGCGGCCAGCTTCTCCCGGTTCCGTCCCGCGGGGATGACCGTTCCTCCTGCAGCCCGGATCCGCCGCCCCAGAGCGCTGCCGATACCGCTGGTAGCAGCAAGGACGAAGGTGACTGTTCCGTCGAACGCCATGATCAACACACCTCTCCGATGATGGTCTCCGCGCGGGCGCGAAGGGCCCGTTTCTCGTCCCGACCGAGGCGGACGAGATTGCGCAGCTGCATCTCCATGCGTGGGACGCGCTTCAGGCGAGACTCATTGCGCATCAGAAAATCCCAATAGAGCGCCGTAAACGGGCACGCATTTTCACCGGCCGCTTTGGCCGGATCAAAGCGGCAACCGCGGCAGTAATTGCTCATGCGCGCAATATATTTTCCGCTCGCCGCATACGGCTTGGAGGCCATGCGGCCGCCGTCCGCGAACTGGCTCATGCCGAGCACGTTGGGCAGCTCCACCCACTCGACGGCGTCCACGTAGATGGCGAGATACCACTCGTGAACCTGCCGCGGCTCGACGCCGGCGAGAAGCGCAAAGAGCCCGGTGACCATCAGGCGCTGGATATGGTGGGCGTAACCGAGCTCGAGGGTCTGCGTGATGGCCTCGCGCAGGCAGCGCATTTCCGTCTGACCCGTCCAGTAGAAACCTGGCAGAGGATTGCGCGCCTCCAGATGGTTCCACTGCAGGTATTCCGGCATCCAGAGCCAGTAGACGCCGCGGACGTATTCGCGCCAGCCCAGAATCTGGCGGATGAAGCCTTCCGCTGCAGCCAGCGGAGCCCGTCCGCTGCGCCAGGCCAGTTCGGCTGCGGCAACGGCATCGCGCGCTTCGAGGAGCTTCAGATTCATGGACGCCGAGAGGCGGGAGTGGTACAGCAGCGGTTCGCCGGTCCACATCGCGTCCTGGAAACGGCCGAAAAGGGGCAGCCGGTTTTCGATGAAATCATCGAGTGCTTCCGAGGCCTGCTCCGGCGTCACGGGCCAGTCAAAGTGACGCAGGCAACCTGGATTTTGCGGGAAATGCTTCTCGACCAATTTCAGGACTTCTGCCGTGATTGCATCCGGCGGGAAGCGCCTTGGGGCGGGGACGGCGCCCGGTCCTCCAGCCGGGAAGGCCTCGCGGTTCGCGGAGTCAAAATTCCACTGGCCGCCCGCTGGCCCGCTTCCGTCCATCAGGACACCGTGGCGGCGGCGCATTTCGCGGTAGAAAAACTCCATGCGGAGCTGCTTCCGTCCGCGGGCGTGCCGGCGGAAGTCCTCCCGGCTGGCATAGAAGTGCGGATCTTCCAGCCAGACCAGCTCGACGTTTTCTTCGCGGCAGACAGACTCGATGCAGCGCTCGACGCGCCATTCCCCGGCTTCGAGCAGCAAGACGCGGCGCGGGCGATGACGGCGAATGGCTTCGCGGAGCTCGTCGCCCAGCGTGCCCCGGTTGGAAGGGTCGTCCAGCCGGCGGTAGTCCACGGTCCATCCCTGGGCGCGGAGCCATTCGGCGTGGTGCCGCATCGCGCTGAGGAACAGCGCGGTGCGGGCTTTGTGAGACGGGACGTGGGTGGACTCCTCGGCGGCTTCCGCCATCCAGATGACGTCCGCCGCGCGGTCTGCGCGCTCCAGGAGGGGCGAACGGCGGCTGAGCTGGTCGCCAAGGATGATGCAAAGATCGCCGGAAAGCACCGAGTATGGAGATGCCTGGCGCGCTGCCGCTGCTCCAGAAAATGAACCGCGCGGCTTGGTTACGATCAGAAACATGCGATGCACACGCCGTCTTCTGCTGTTCGCCTGCCTGCCCGGGCTTCTGTTCGCGCAGCCGGATCTCAACCAGGTTGTCGAGCGGGCCATGAAGGAGTTCGAAGTGCCGGGCGTTGCCGTGCTCGTCGTGAAAGACGGCAAGGTCGTCGTCAGCCGCGGCTATGGAGTGCGCAAGCTGGGAGAGCCTGCGCCTGTGACGCCGCAGACGATGTTCGGCGTGGCCTCGCACACGAAGGCTTTCACGGCAGCAGCCATGGCGCTCCTCGTCTAGGAAGGCAAGGTGAAATGGGACGACCGGGTAATTGATCATCTGCCCGACTTTCAGATGAGCGATCCCTACGTGACACGCGAGATGCGCATCCGCGATCTGTTCACGCACCGCAGCGGGCTGGCGCTGGGAGCGGGCGATCTGATGTACTTTCCGCCGTCGGACCTGAGCCGGGCCGAGATTGTGCGGCGGCTGCGGTTCGTACCGCTGGCCTACAGCTTCCGCGAGCGGTACGCCTACGACAACATCCTCTACGTCGTTGCCGGAGAAGTGATCGCCCGTGTTTCCGGCATGAGCTGGGACGAGTTTCTCAAGCGGCGGATCTTCGACCCGCTGGGCATGAAGTCCACAACGACGAGCGTCAAGGCCCTGCGCGGGCATGGCGACGTCGCGTTCCCTCACGCCCTGGATGAAGGCCGGCTGACGCCTCTGCCGCTGGCCGACAGCGACAACTGGGGCGCAGCGGCCGCGGTGATCACGAATCTCGAAGACTTCAGCCGCTGGGTGCTCGTACAACTGGGGGGAGGCGAGCTGGAAGGCAGGCGGCTGTTCAGCCAGGCGCAGCAGAGGGAGATGTGGACGCCTGTCTCGATAGTGCCGACGCGGCCCGGCGAAGGCGTGCTGGCGCAGGCGGCGCCGCAGTTTTCGGCGTACGCGCTGGGCTGGAACGTGAGCGACTACCGCGGGCGGCGCACCATTCACCACAGCGGCGGGCTGGCCGGGATGGTGACGCGCACGGTGCTGGTGCCGGACCTGCAGCTGGGCGTATCGGTTTTCACGAATCAGGAAGCGGGACAGGCGTTCAACGCGATCATCTACACGGTGCTTGACCATTACCTGGGCGCGGCGCCGGTGGATTGGGTCAGCGCGATGGCCGCCGCGCGGCGCAAACAGATCGAGGAAGCGGAGAACCGGGTGAAAGCGGAGATGGCGAAGCGCGCGGCGGGCACGCGGCCTTCGCTGCCGGCGGCGTCCTACGCAGGGCGTTACCGCGACGCATGGTATGGAGACGTGGTGATTACGGAAGAAGCCGGACGGCTGCGGATCCGTTTCACGCATACGCCTTGGCTGGAAGGAACGCTGGAACATTTCCAGTACGACACGTTTATCGCGCGTTGGGACCGGCGGTGGCTGCTGGCGGATGCGTACGTGTGGTTTGCGCTGAAGCCGGACGGTTCGATCAGCGAAGCGCGCATGCGCGCCGTAAGCCCGCTGACCGACTTCAGCTTCGATTTCCACGACCTCCTGCTGAAGCCCGTCGCAGCGGATGCGAAGCCCTACTGACGGGCCTTCCGCAGGGGCGCTGCGATCAGCACGGCGGCGATGGCGGCGAAGGCGGGCCAGGCGAGCCAGCCGCCCCACGCCGGATACCAGGGAAAGCTGTCCGCGCCGGTCAAGAGGTGCGTGAGCGACGACACTCCGCCGAGGAAAAGCGCGGCGAGAAGGATGCCGGTGACGGCTTCGCCGGCGATGAGGCCGCTGGCCAGCAGGGTGCCAGCCTCTTCAGCCCGCTTCCGGGCCGCATCGTCCGCCCGGCTCAGGAAGCGGTCCGCGAGCCAGCGGATGACGCCTCCGGCAAAAATGGCGGAGCTTGTTTCGAACGGAAGATACATTCCCACGGCAATGAGCATCATGGCGCGCGCTCCGCACAGGATCAGCGCGAGGCCGAATGCGGCGCCCGCGGCAAGCAGGCCCCACGCCATGCCGCCGCCCACGATGCCTTTGGCCAGCGTGGCCATGAGGCCGGCCTGAGGCGCAGGCAGGGCGCGGCCGCCGATGCCTCCAGTGGCGAGATTCGCCTCGTGCAGGACGATGATCGGCAGGAGCAGGAACAGCGCAAGCAGCGCCACGGCGATGATTTCGACAAGCTGCATCTTCCAGGGCGTGCCGCCGAGGAGATGGCCGGCTTTCAGATCCTGGATCATGGAGCCGGCAACCGAGACGGAAACGGCGACCACCGCGGCGACGCCAAGGACTGCCGCCACGCCCTGCGGACCGCGAAGGCCGATGACGCCCATCAGGAGCGCCGCGAGCACGAGAGCCGAGAGCGTCAGACCGCTGAGGGGCTGATTGGAGCTGCCGACCAGACCGACCAGGTATCCGCCCACAGCCGAGAGGAGAAAACCGGCGGCGCCCATCAGAAGGGCTGCGGCGAGAGCGGCGCCCCAGGAGCCCGTGAAAGAGTGGTAGATGACGGTGACGGCGATCAGCAGCACGCCAATCGCGCCCGCGACGGCGCGCAGCGGCAGGTCGCGTTCCGTTCTTTCCAGCGTCTCGTGTCCTGCGTGGCGCGCGCGCCAGGCGCCGGCGAGCGATTGCGCGATTGACTGGCGCATCGACCACATGGTGTTCGCCGCGCCCACCAGCATCGTGCCCACGGCCAGCGGGCGCACCACATTCATCCAGATCGTGTAGGCGGCCACGGCGGGATCGGCCGCCCCGGAGCGCGAGGCGAAGTCCGGGTCGAAAAACAGCAGAAGCGGAATGAGCACCCACCAGGCGAGAATGCCGCCGGAGACGTTGATGGATGCGTATTTCGGGCCGATGATGTAGCCGATTCCCAGCAGAGCGGGAGACAGGGCCGGAGTCGACCAGGCAACGCCGCCACCGTGGGGAACGGCCGCGAGCGGGGCCTTCGAAAAGTCGAAGTGCCGGATCACGCTGCGGGGAAATTCGAGAAATCCCTCCGTGTATTCACGGAAAATCTGCAGGCCTTTCTCGCTTTTCAGGATCTGGATCAACGCCCCGAAGCCCATGCCGCCGAAGACAAGCCGCGGAGCGTCGCCCGCCTCCTGCCCTGCCCTGACAATTTCATAGCTGGCGACGCTCTCTGGCCATGGCAGGCCAGCATCGACGCAGAGCGCACGGCGCAGCAGCACGATGAAGAAGATGCCCGCGAGTCCGCCGGCCAGCAGGATCACCGAGCCTTCCCAGTAGTGGGTGCGGAGATCCTGCCACAGGCGGACGCCGTCGATTTCGACCATCAGGAACGCGGGCAATGTAAAGATGGCGCCGGCCACCAGCGCTTCTCCGACGCTGGCGGCGGTGCGCGTAATGTTCTGTTCGAGCATGCCGCCGCGCCACAAGGGCAGGCGGGCCAGCGCCATGGCGATGACGGCCGCCGGGATGGTGGCGGCCACGGTCTGTCCGGCCTTCATGCCCAGATAGGCGTTGGCCGCGCCGAAGACGAAGGCGAGAAACAGGCCCAGCCCGGCAGCCTTCAGAGTCAGTTCGCGGAGTTCCGGTGACGGTTTGCCGTTCACATGACGATGGTACAGCAGCGGCGCTCTCCTGCCCGGCGGCGGCTCGGCTACAGTAAGAGGAAGCCCGTATGGCCAGGCCCAAGGCAAAGCAGGGACACAAAACCGGGAAGACCAACGCGCAGCCCGGCCCGGATCTCAACGATCCTTCTCTGTACATCAACCGCGAGCTCAGCCTGCTGGAGTTCCAGCGGCGCGTCCTCGAGGAAGCGCAGGATCCTTCCAATCCGCTGCTCGAGCGCGTCAAGTTTCTGTCCATTCTGGGATCGAACCTGGATGAATTCTTCATGGTGCGCGTCGCCGGGCTCTACAGCCAGATGGAGTCAGGGATCCTCGAAACCGGCCCTGACGCCATGACGCCTGCCGCTCAGCTGGAGGCGATCCGGGACGTGTACACGAAGCTGTTCACGGACGCCCATAAATGCCGCAGGGAGCTCTTCAACGAATTGCGGGCGCACGGCATCTCCATCCTGGACTATGCGGAGCTGACCGAAACGCAGCGGGAAGCCGCGCGGCGGTATTTCGAGGAAGTGATCTATCCGGTGCTTACCCCGCTGGCGTTCGATCCGGGACGGCCGTTTCCGCACATTTCCAACCTGAGCCTGAACCTGGCGGTCCTGGTGCGGCACCCGAATGGAGAAGAGCGGTTTGCGCGCATCAAGGTGCCCGACACGATTGCGCAGATCGTGCCGCTGCACAAGCCGGCGCAGCGGCGCAGCGGCCGTCCGCTGACGTTCACGTGGATCGAGCAGGTCATCCAGGCCAACCTGGACGCGCTTTTCCCGGGAATGGAAATCGTGGAGGCGCATCCTTTCCACGTGACGCGGGACGCCGACATCGCCATTCAGGAGCTGGAAGCGGAAGACCTTCTGGAAAGCGTGGAAGAGAGCGTCCGCCAGCGGCGGTTTGGCGCGGTGGTGCGGCTGAAGGTCCCGCGCAAAATGCCGGACTCGATTCTCGAAATTCTCAAGACCAACCTGGAAATCGACGATGACGCCGTGTACCGCGTCGAAGGCCCGCTGGCGCTGGTGCGGCTGAAGCACATTGCGGGACTGGACCGGCCGGATCTGAAGGACAAGCCATTCACGCCGGCTCCGCTGGGCGGCCTCAAGGAGGACGAGGATATTTTCTCCGCCATCCGGCGCGGAGACATCCTGCTGCATCATCCTTTCGACAGCTTTCAGCCGGTGATCGATTTTCTGCGGACTGCCGCGCGGGATCCGCACGTGCTGGCCATCAAGATGACGCTGTACCGGGTCGGGCCGAATGCGCCGGTGGTGGAGGCGCTGCTCGACGCCAACGCCCGGGGCAAGCAGGTGGCCGTGCTGGTTGAGCTGAAAGCGCGATTCGACGAGGAATCCAACATCGAATGGGCGCGGGCGCTGGAAAAGGAAGGCGTGCACGTGGTCTACGGGCTGGTTGGCGTGAAGGTGCATTGCAAGGTGGCGATGGTGGTCCGGCGGGAGGGCTCGAAGATCCGCCGCTACGTCCACCTGTCCACCGGCAACTACAACGCCGTGACCGCGCACCTGTACACGGACATCGGGCTCTTCACCTGCGACGAGGAGATCGGCTCGGCGTGCACCGACCTGTTCAACTATCTGACGGGATACTCGGCGAAATCCGATTACGGGAAACTTGTCGTGGCGCCGGTCAATCTCAGAGAGCGCTTCGAGACGCTCATCCGCAGGGAGATTGCATTGGCACGGGCTGGCAAACCGGCGCGGCTGATCTTCAAGATGAACGCTCTGGCCGATCCGCGCATCATCCGGCTGCTGTATGAAGCCTCGATGGCGGGCGTGAAAGTCGACCTGCTGTGCCGCGGCATCTGCTGCCTGCGACCGGGGCTGCCCGGGATCAGCGAGAACATCCGCGTGACGAGCATCGTGGGGCGTTTTCTCGAGCACAGCCGCATCTACTGGTTCCAGAACAACGGCAATGAGGAAGTTCTGCTCGGCTCGGCAGATCTCATGCCGCGGAATCTGAACCGGCGGGTGGAAACTCTGTTCCCCATTGAACAGCAGAACCTGATCCGGTATCTTCGGGACCGGGTGCTTGATGTGTATCTGAAGGACAACGTCAAGGCGCGCCGCATGAAGAAGGACGGCTCGTACGAGCGCGCCGTCCGGAAAGAGGGCGAAAAGGCTGTCGATGCGCAGCTGTACCTGCTGAGGCACAAATGCTCGAAAACGTGAATCTGAACCGGAAGCTGGGGCGGGAGACCTGGGAGCACGAACTGCCGGCGCTGCAGCGCCGGCTGTTTGATCTGGAAAAGGCGTGCTGGGATCACGGAAAATCGTCCATCGTGGTGTTTGAAGGCTGGGAGGCTGCAGGCAAAGGCGGAGCGATTTCCACTTTGACGGCGCGGCTGGACGCGCGCGGCTTCCGGTTGTATACGATCACGCCGCCGCGCACCTACGAGACCGAGTACCCGTGGCTGTGGCGATTCTGGCTCAAGGTCCCCAACCGCGGGGAAATGGCCATCTTCGATCACTCGTGGTACCTGCGCGTGCTGGACGACCGGGTGGAGAAGCTGGTTGCGAAGAAGCACTGGCGCAAGGCGTACCTCGACATTGCCGAATTCGAACGGATGCTGGCCGATGACGGCACCACCATTCTGAAATTCTGGTTCCACATCAGCAAAAAAGAGCAGAAAAAGAGATTCGAGAAGATCGGGAAGGATCCTCTGGAAAGCTGGCGGATTACGAAGCAGGACTGGAAACGGCACGAGAAATACGAACAGTACCTCGAAGCCGCCGAGGAGATGCTGGAGCGGACCGAAAGCGAGTACGCTCCTTGGACGATCGTCGAAGCCACCTGCCGCCGGTACGCCCGGCGCAAAGTCTTCCAGACCATCATCGCAGCCCTGGAAAAGGCGCTGGGCGACGCCGCGCCGCCGGTCCGCGGACCGAATCCGAAAGACGCAGAATTGCGGCGCGTCACAGCGACCGTGACCGGCGAGAAGAACGGAGGCGCGTGATGCTGAAATCCCTGGATCTGACGCTGGCGCTTCCGCGCGAAGAGTACATGGTGCAGCTTGCGCGGCGGCAGGTGCAGCTGCGCGAGCTTGGCTGGCAGGTCTATCAGCAGAAGCGTCCGGTGGTGATCGTGTTCGAAGGTTGGGACGCGGCGGGCAAAGGCGGCACCATCCGGCGGATCACGGAAAAGCTGGACCCGCGAGGCTACACGGTTTGGCCCATCAGCGCGCCCGAGGGAGAGGACAGGACGCGTCATTATCTTTACCGTTTCTGGAGGCGGCTGCCGCCGCGGGGTCAGATCGCGATCTTCGACCGCTCGTGGTACGGGCGCGTGCTGGTGGAGCGCGTGGAAGGCTTCTGCAAGGAAGAGGAATGGAGGCGGGCGTACAAGGAGATCAATTCTTTCGAGCGGCAGCTGACGGACTTCGGCGCGGTGGTGGCCAAGTTCTGGATCCATATTTCGCGCGACGAGCAGCTCCGCCGCTTCAAGGAGAGGCAGAGGACCGGGTACAAGTCCTGGAAGCTGACGGCGGAAGACTGGCGGAACCGCGCCAAGTGGGGCGCATACGAGCAGGCAGTGGAAGAGATGGTGCTGAAGACGAGCACGCTGCGCGCACCCTGGCATCTCATCGAGGGCAATGACAAGTACCATGCCCGCGTCAAGGTGCTGTCGATCCTCGTGAAGACGTTGTCCGGCGAGCTGGGATACGAGCCCGCGGATCCGCTGGGCAGGAAATGAGGCTGGCGCAATCTCTGGCTGTTCTGGCGGCGGCGGTTCTGATGCCGCCGGTCCGGGGCGGAGACCGGAAGCGGACCGAATGGAGTCTGCCTTCTCCCCTGCCCCGCGGCTCGATGGTGGTCGTGGGGTTTCTGGGCGCATGGGAACGCTGGGACGACGAGCGCCGCAGCGTGCGCAAGCTGGCGTTGCGGCTGCGGGAGGCGGGGCTGCCGCAGCTGTTATGTGGAAACGGCAGGCAACCACGACCGCAAGCGGGTGCGGCAGATTCTGCTGAAGAGCCTCGACCGCGACGGGGACGGGCGGCTGAGCCGGGAAGAAGCAGAATCGGTGGCTTTTGTTTTTTACGGACAGAGCTTCGGCGGCGCTGCGGCGGTCTATCTGGCGCGGGACCTCGAGCGGCACGGAGTGCCGGTGCGGCTGACGGTGCAGGTGGACAGCGTGGGCCGCAGGGACCATCTGATTCCGGCCAACGTGGCCCGGGCGCTGAACCTGTATCAGCGCGATCCCGGACCCATCCGCGGGGAACCGCGGATCCGTGCGGCCGATCCGTCGCGGACGGCCATTCTCGGCAATCTTCCGTTCACCTATCTGTTCCGCGAGGTGGACATGAGCGGTTATCCCGCCATCGCACGGCGGATCGGACTGTCCCACTGGAAGATGGACAATGACCCGGCGGTCTGGGCCATTGTCGAAACGGCGATCCGCGCCGAGATCACCCGCTGGCAGCTGGAGAGGGCGGACGCAGCGCATTGAGTCGGTCGCGCTCCCGTTTCGGGAGGCGCGAGACGACGAGCTCCCACGAGCGCACGATGCGCCGCCTGAGTTCCTGCGGCGTCAGGGCATCCCCGGATTCCAGGGCGATCCAGCCGGCGCGCGCAAGGTAGGGCGCGGGGATGACGCCTGGCCGCTCGACGAGTTCGGCGAACTCCCCGCCGTCCACTTTGAAAGACACCAACACGCTGCCGGGATCCAGCGGCGCGATGCAGAACATCCTGCCGGAAACCTTGAAGACCAGAGGATCTCTTCGGTCACTCCCGGCAGAGAAAGGCAGATTGAACGGATCCACTCTGCAGCGGCCATGAAAACACTTTACGGCGAGCGGTTGACCGCCGGAATGCGGTCCCGTAGGCTCAAGGTAGCATGCGACCAGAAAGGGCCAGCGGTTTTGCTTGGGTTCGCTCAGTGGCCTGCCTGCTGATGGCATCTGTTCTGATGCCCGCACAGACGGCGCCGGGGCAGTATCCGCCTGGACAATATCCGCCCGGGCAGTACCCTCCAGGGCAGTACCCTCCGGGCCAGTATCCGCCCGAAACCTATCCGTATCCGGGGCCAAGGGCACCCGGCGGCATTCCCATGCCTCCGGTGCCGTGGCCGAGGCGCAAGCCGAAGGATGGAGCGAAGAAGGGCGAAATCGAGAAATTCGAAGGCATGCTGCGGCGCATTTCCGAGAAGGAGTTGACTCTGGAAACGCACGATCACGGATTGATGCGATTCCGTCTGCTTGCGAAAACGCAATTCAGGGACAAGAAGGGGGAGCCGGTGCGGGACTCGCTGCTCAAGCCGGGCGATCAGCTCGAGGTGCAGTGCGATGCGATCGATCCGGAAACGGCGCGGACGGTGGTGTTTCTCCGGGCGGGGACGGGTGCGGAACGGGAAGCCGCCGCCCGGCCTGTAGAAGGCGCGGCGCCGGAAGCAGCTCCTGCAGCCACGCCTCCGCCACCCATCGCGCCGTCAGTGCCCGCGCCGGGCGCGCCCGTGGCAAAGCCTGCAGCTCAGGCTGAGGAGGACGAGCCGGAGACGGATTCGGTGATCGCGAAGGCGCGAAGCGCGGCCGCCGGGATGGAAGCCGCGATGCCGGATTTCCTTGCCGAGCAGGTGACGACACGCTATGTCAGCTTCAACAACGAGGCTTCCTGGAACCGTGTGGATGTCGTTGAGGCGGAGCTGGCATGGTCAGGCGGCAGAGAGCAATACCGCAATGTGCGTCTGAACGGACGCCCCGTGCAGGGCAGCCCGGAGTCGACAGGCGCATGGTCGACGGGCGAATTTCTGACCACGGCGGCTGACATCCTCAGCCCTTCCACGCGCGCGTCGTTTGTGAGGCTGGGAAGCGAAAAGATCGGCGGGCGGGCGGCGGCTGTCTATGAATTTGCGATCCGCGCGGAGAATTCGCATTGGGTGCTGGTCTCTCCCGAGGGCGAGCGCCTTCAGCCCGCGCAGAAGGGACAACTCTGGATCGACGAGCAGACTTACCGGGTGTTGCGGATCGAGCAGAGGGCGGTGTCCATCCCGGCTTCTTTTCCGCAGGACAAGGCCGAATGCACGGTGGAGTTCGGCCCGGTCACGATTGGCGGCGCAAGCCTGCTGATGCCCGTACGGGCGGAGACCCGCGGCTGCGTGCGGGGCACGGTGCAATGCTCGAAGAACGAAATCGTGTGGCGGAATTACCGGAAATTCGGAGCCGAATCCACCATCGTATTCAAGTAAGCCGCGGCAGATCCGGGGTGGCCGCACCATCGGCGAAGAGTCTGTCTGCACCAGCCGATGGCGCCGCCACAAAAAGGGAGATTGTGTTCGTGTCCCCTTTTTTCCGCTTTACCTCTCCACGGGAAGAATGGAAGTGAACGCGAGCTGGTTGAAGCGGAGTCCGAGCACGCTGACCGGTCCGCCGATGGAGCTGATCTCCAGCACGCCGCGTTTGCCGCGCATCTGGGCCATCTCCGGGCGGTCCCTGACAACGAGGGCTTCGCGGTGCTTCGGACCGAGGTTCAGCACGAACGAGCCGATCTCGAAACCTGCCGAGTCGCGGGCGCGCACAGTCACGGCAATGCCGCCGGAGCTCGGATTCAGGACTGCGATCGCCGTAACGAAGTCGGTTTCGTCAAACAGCATGGTGGCCCCGGTGGCCGTGCTTGAGGAAAGCGGGACAACGCCTTCCTGAGGGTTGATGCCCTGCAGCGCCTGGCGGAAGATGCCGTAGCCGATGATCCCGTCCGGCAATTCGAGGAAGATGGATCCCTGCGTCAGGGGGCCGACGTTGGGAATTTCAATGGCGGCGGTGCCTCGGGCGCCAAGATTCACCACTGCGACGGAGGCGTTGATTCCCGGCACGGTCAGGGGCGTCCCGGTGGCGCCGAAGAAGCGTGCGATCGCCTGGACGGGCGCCGAGGTGGTGTTGTGCAGGTAGACGGAGGTGGACCAGTTGCCCAGCTCCGGCGACGAGCCGTACGCAAGCTGCGGCAGCACCCTGATGATGCCCGAGGTCGGAGTTCCCGGAGATCCGGTGAACGTGGCCGTGTATGTGCGGTCGGCCAGATCCGCCTGCCCGTTGCCATTGGCGGCATTGCCTGACGCATAGAAGATGACGTCGCCAAACCCCGCGCTCGAAGGCGGCGTCCACTCCACTTCCCAGGTGACAGAGCCCGTGGTTCCGGGGCGCGTTCCGGTCAGAGTGTGGGTGACGTATTGCAGTCCGGGCGGCGCGCCAGCCGCCAGACGTGTGGTGTCTTCGATGATGCGGAAGCTGCCAGCCATCTGGTTGGGATTGGATGCCGCGCGCGCAGTCAGCTGGAAGCCCCAGCGGGACGCACTCGGATCAGAGAGCGTGATCTTTACTTTGACTGCCTGACCGGGCGTCCATGTGCTGACTCCGTCAAAGCGGATCTGCAGGCTGCCCAGGCCAGAGTTGGGAGTTCCGCCGTGGCAGGCGGAGCAGTTTCCCTCTCCGGGAGCGCCCGTAAGCTGCGGCGGCGCGCCATTGCTGTTGGCCCAGGCGGCGGAGGCAATCATTAGTCCCAGGACAATCCCCGATGCACGAATCATGTTTCTGCGCTCCTTTGTAGCGAGTTTCAACCGGAGGCGCCGAGGCTCGCGTCCTTCCTATTAAAGCGCACCGCCGCGGCCCGGATGCAACCAAAGGGCACGAAATGGCCGGGCCCGAGCAGCCCGCCCGCCGCGCGTGATATTTTCGTACCGTACCCACAGGCATGAGGAGAGGGCAGCGATGAGCATGTGGACACGGCGGCATTTCTTTCAGGGTGCGACCATGGCGCTGGCGGCGACCCGCGTCGTGGGCGCCAACGACAGAATCCGGATCGGCGTCATCGGCATTGGCGGACGCGGACGCGATCACATACAGTCGTTCCTTCAGATCCCCTCGGCGCAGGTGACGGGGCTGTGCGACGTCAACCAGGCGGCGCGCGAACGGGCGCAGTCGATCCTGGCCAAGGCGGGCGCGCCCAAGGCGGAAGAGTTCACCGACATGCGCAGGATGTTCGACAGCAAGGAAGTGGACGCGGTGTCCATTGCGACGCCCAACCACTGGCACGCGCTGGCGACCATCTGGGCCTGCCGCGCCGGCAAGGACGTCTATTGCGAAAAGCCTGCCAGCCACAACATCTACGAGGCCTACAAGATGATCGAGGTGGCGCGCGAGACGAAGCGCATGGTGCAGATCGGCTCGCAGAGCCGCTCCACGCCGCATAAGATCCGCGCCATTCAGGAGCTGCAGAACGGCATCATCGGCCCGCTCTACATGGCCAAGGGGCTGTGCTTCAAGCGGCGGCGCAGCATCGGCAAGACGCCGCCCGAGCCGGTGCCGCCGGGGCTCGACTGGGACCTGTTCCTGGGCCCCGCGCCGATGCGGCCTTACACGAAGAATCGTTTTGCCTATAACTGGCACTGGTTCTGGGACACGGGCAACGGCGACATCGGCAACCAGGGCATCCATGAAATGGACCTGTGCCGATGGGCGCTGGGCGACATCGGACTTCCGGAAACAGCCGTCTCTACGGGCGGCAAGTTCGTCTACGACGACGACCAGGAGACGCCGAACACGCAGAACGCCAGCTTCTCGTACGGCTCGAAGCAGATCACGTTTGAGGTGCGCGGGCTTCTCACGGGGCCTGAAGGCGGGCAGCCTGTGGGCACCTATCCTGTCGGCAACCTGTACTTCGGCAGCGAAGGCTGGATGTGGCTCGACGAGCGCGGCTACCAGGTCTACAAGGGCGAGAAGAACGAGCTGGTGGCGGACGTCAAAGCCGAGCGCGGCAAGAACACCACCGTGTTGCACATGGAGAACTTTCTGCACGCCTGCCGCACGCGCAATCACAAAGACCTGACCGCGGACATCGAAATCGGCGCGATCAGCGTGATCCTCGTCCACATGGCCAACGTGAGCTACCGCGTGGGCAGGGTCCTGCACTGGGACGACCGCGCGCGGAACTTCGGGTCGGACGCCGAGGCGAACAGGCTGATCTCGCGCGATTACCGCGCGCCATACGTGGTGAGCTGAGGAGGCGCATCATGATCCACGGGATTGAACACACGGCGATCGCGACACCCGATCCGGCGGCGCTGGCGCAGTGGTATGTGGACACGCTGGGGTTCACGATCAACTACCGCGGTTCCACGGCGGTATTCGTGAAGGCGCCCAACGGGTCCATGATCGAATTCATCCCGGCGGAAGGCGACCGCGGACCGAACACAATGAAATCGCCCGGGCTGCGGCATCTGGCCCTGACGGTGGATGACTTCGAAGCGCAATACGCGCGGCTGCAGCAGTTGGGAGTGCATTTCATCGACGAGCCAAAAGAAAGCAAGGGCAACAAGGTCGTCTTCTTCACCGACCCTGAGGGCAATATTCTGCACCTGCTTCAGCGCGCTGTGCCGCTGCCGTGAGAACCTGATCACCAGCGTAAAGGCAGCGTACGCGGGCGGACGCCGATGGCGTCGACGACAGCCGCTGCCATGGCCGGCGCCAGGGCGATGATCGGCGTTTCTCCGGCGCCGGCGCTTGGCAGATCCTTGCGGTCGAGCAGAACCACCTCCAGTTTCTCCGGCAGATCGCGGAAGCGCGGCACGCGATATTGCGAAAACCGCGCGTTCGTGACACGGCCGTTCTCGTACAGGATCTCTTCGCGCAGCACCGCGCCAAGACCCATCAGGATGCAGCCCTCTACCTGGGAGCGCGTGTTCCAGGGATTCAGCAGAGCGCCGCCCTCGAAGGCTTCGACGATTTCGACGAGCCGCACCGTGCGGGCCTTCGGATCGACCTCCACTTCCACGCAGGCGGCCACAACGGAGTTCTTCTCGGTGCCGCAGGCGAGGCCGATGCCGCGGTTGGGCGCGCGTTTGCCGGCGCGCCGCTGCCGCCAGCCGAACTTCTGGCAGGCGGCTTCGAGCACGGCGCGGATGCGGCCGTTTTCCAGATGCGCCATGCGGAAGTCGAGCGGATCGGCATTGGCCGCTGCTGCCAGTTCTTCCATGAACGCCTCGCGGGCGAAGTTGTTGGCCGTGGCGGCCAGCGTGCGGTACGAGCCTTGCCTGAGGGGAGAATCCGCGGGCACGTATTTCTCGCGCCGGTCCGGAATCGCATAGGGCGTCTGCAGGCCGGCGGCGCCGGAGTTGTAATTCGTGAACTGCCACGCGCGGATGCGGCCGCCTTCGAGCGTGGCCTCCACCTCGATCAGGGCGGCGGGGCGGAAGTAGGCCCACCGGAACTCTTCCTCGCGCGTCCAGCGGACCTTCACCGGGCGGCCGGCTTCTTTCGCGAGGCGCGCGGCCTCCAGAGCCGCTTCACCCGTGTGCTTGCCGCCGAAGCCGCCGCCGAAATCGGGCACGATGACCCGCACGTCCGTCTCCCGAAGGCCGAAGGCGCGGGCCAGATCCGTGCGGACGCCGAACGGGTTGCTGGTGCCGGTCCAGACGGTGAGGCGGCCGTCTTTCCACTCGGCCACGGCGGCGCGCGGCTCCATGGGCGCATGCTGGATGTAAGCCGTACGGAATTCCGCGTGATGGGTGCGGCCGGCAAGCGGCGGGACCTTCTCCTTTGCCGTCGAGCGGAGATGATCGAACAATTCTGCGTAGTTCTGTTTCTGACCGCCGGACCAGCGGGCGGTGGCGGCCATGGCCTCCAGAGCGCGGCGGGCTTCAAAAGACGAGCGCGCGGCGCAGGCGGCGAAATCGCCATCCCGAACGGCCGCAGCGGCGCCGGCCTTTCTCGCGGCTTCCAGATCGACCGCCTCCAGCTTCGCGCCGTAAGAGGGCGGGCGGAGCACGGCGCCGTAGAGCATGCCATCGAGGGAGATGTCCGAGGGGTAGCGGTGCGCGCCGGTGACGATGTCGCGGGCGTCGGTGCGCCAGCAGCCCTTGCCCAGAACGGTCCACTCGGAGGGCTCGCGCAGGCGGGGATTTTCGATCAGGCGCTTTTCCGAGGAGAGCCAGCCGCGCGCGGCAGCGGCGGCGCGGCGCACGGCGGGCACGGTCTGCGGCGTGGTGCGGCTGCCGGCGGTGAGCCAGTCGTCGGGCGTGCGGGCGGTGTCAGCGAGCACGACGCGAACGCGTTCGAGCGGCACGCCGAGCTCCTCCGCCGCGGCCATGGCGAGTTCCGTGCGGGGTCCCTGCCCTTCCTCGACCTTGCCGCTGAACACGGTGAAGATGCCGTCATCGCCGAGGTGGATGCGGGCTTCGACGCTCTCGCCGCGCTCCTCCGCTGCGGCGTCCGCCACCCAGACGGTGACGAGCCAGCCGGCGCCGAGCGTCCCGAAAATCTGGCGGCGCGTAAATTCGAAGCGGTAGCAGGGGGGCTCGAAGAGTTCGAAACGGTCTGGCTCGAACGCATCATTCTGCGGCATGGATCACCTCCTCCTGCGCCGCCATGCCGCGCTGGAGGCGCGCGGCGAACTCGACGGCGGCGACAATGCGCGGATAGCCGTTGCAACGGCAGAGGCTGCCATTGAGGGCGTTGAGGATCTCCGCGCGCGTGGGCGCGGGCGTCTTCTCAAGCAGAGCCACGGTTTGCAGGATCATGCCGGGCGTGCAGTAACCGCACTGCATGGCGCCCTCCTGCGCGAACGCCTGTTGCACGGGATGGAGCCTGCCGTCTTTGGCGAGTCCTTCAATGGTGGTGATGCGCCTTCCGGCGGCGGCGCGGACGGGCGTGATGCAGGAAAGAGCGGGCGCGCCGTCAATGAGCACGGTGCAGGCGCGGCACTGGCCTTCGCCGCAGCCGTACTTCGTGCCAGTGAGCTGCAGATCCTCGCGGAGGACTTCGAGCAGCGGGCGCGCCTCGAAGGTGTCGACCTGGCGCGGCTCGCCATTCACGATGAAGCGGAAGACGGGCATGGCTGGACTCCCTGCAATCATGCTATGCGAGGACAGGCTGCGGGAACAAAGTGCGCATGCCGGCGTCCAATCGGGCAGAGATGAGCTCACAGAGAGCGCCGGCGCTCGAACACAGCGAAAGGAAATGGCTATGTTCGAGCAGAGTATCGTCGAAGCAACTGGAAAAACTCAGAGGGGATGGCCGGTCGCTGCATCCCTGACCCTTCAATCCAGCCTGGTGGGAGCGGCACTGCTCGTGCCGCTGCTCCATCCTGAGATCCTGCCGGGAACGGCGTGGGCCACGTTGCCGCTGGCCGCGCCGCCGCCCCCTCCTCCGGCTCGGACGCAAGCGGCGTCAGTGGCGAAGCCCGTGATGCGAACGGTACGCACTCTCATCGACGGTACAAGGCTGCTGCAGCCCCGCGCGATTCCGCAGAAAGTGGCGATGATCGACGACGGTGACATCGCGGCGGTGCAGGCGGGAGTGCAGGGCGGCGTGCAGGGCGGCGTGCAGGGAGGAATCGAGGGCGGCGTGCCGGATGGCGCCGTGCGCGCAGTGATCAGCGCGGCGCAACCGCCGCCACCACCGCCTGTCCAGCATGAGGAACCGGTAGCAAAGCCGAAAGAGCCCATCCGCGTCCGCAGGGGCGGCGAGGTGCAGGAGGCGATGCTCGTGCACCGGGTGATTCCAGCGTATCCGCCGCTGGCGCGGCAGGCGCGGATCGAGGGCAGAGTCGTGTTCAGAGCGGTGATCAGCGCGCAAGGGCTCATCCGGTCGCTTGAACTGGTGAGCGGGCATCCTCTGCTTGTGGAAGCCGCGCGCGAGGCGGTGCGGCAGTGGCGCTACCGTCCGACACTCCTCAACGGCGAGCCGTGCGAAGTGGACACGGTGATTGAAGTGAACTTCACACTCCAGCGGTAGAGCACCCGTTCGACTGCGGGCGGCGGCGTGTGATAGACAGGACTCGTCATGCGAATCGCAGCCGCCGCCCTTTTGCTGTGGACCTCTACAGCACTGGCGCAACCCGCGCACATCGTGCTTGTCGCCGGGGATGAAGAGTACCGCTCTGAGGAAGCGCTGCCCATGCTGGCAAGGATTCTTCAGGCGAAGCACGGCTTCCGATGCACCGTCCTTCACGCGATCAACCCGGAGACGGGCGAGATTGATCCGGAGAACCAGCGCAACATTCCTGGGCTGGAGGCGCTGCGCACGGCGGATCTGATGGTGATCTTCACGCGCTTCCGCGATCTGCCGGATGATCAGATGCGGCACATCGTGGAGTATGTGGAAGCGGGCAAGCCGGTGATCGGTATCCGCACGGCGACGCACGCCTTTCAGCTCCAATCGAGTCCCACGTATGCGCGGTGGAGCTGGAACAGCAGGGAGTGGGACGGCGGATTCGGGCGGCAGGTGCTGGGCGAGACGTGGATCCGGCATCATGGCAAGCACGGCGAACAGGGGACGCGGGCGCGCATCGCGCCGGGAGCGGAAGGTCATCCGATCCTTCGCGGCATCGGCGACGGCGAAATCTGGGGTCCGACCGATGTCTACGCCGTGCGGCTGCCGCTGCCGGAAGGATGCCGGACGCTGCTGCTCGGCGAAGTGACCGATGGAATGACGCCGGACGCGCCGCCCGCCGCCGGCGCCGTGAACAACCCGATGATGCCGGTGGCGTGGACCAGAACATATCAAGGCGGACGTGTTTTCACCCTGACGATGGGCTCAGCGCAGGACTTCGAAAATGCGGGACTGCGGCGGCTGCTGGTCAACGCCGTCTACTGGGCTCTGGGGCAGGAGAGCCGGATCCGGGCGGACTTCGACGTGGCGCCTCTGGAGCCGTACAGAGGCACGCCGTTCGGATTCGGAAAATACGTGCGCGGACGGAAACCTTAGCCGCGCTCAGAGCGCGCGGCGGCGGAGAACGGCGCGGAGAGCGATGGAGGTCTTTTCCAGGGCGGACAGACGAACCCGGTCTGTCAGAACGTCGTAATCGCGCTGTTCGATGCGTTCCAGAAGTCGGCGGTAGATCTCGATCAGAGCCCAGAGAGCGTGGCGGCTGTCGGGCTCGACCATCCCGATCAGCGGCTGCGCCTCTTCGTAATAGCCGCGGGCGCGTCCCGCTTCAAAGGCAAGAAGGTTGCGCAGTTCCGGGCTGGCGGATGGCGCGGCAAGCATCTCCGCCGTCACGGAAAATCGCGACATGTCTTCCCGCGGCAGATAGATGCGGCCATTGAGCGCGTCCTCCCGGACATCGCGCAGGATGTTGGTGAGCTGGAATGCGATGCCGCAGCGCTCGGCAAGCCGGGGCGCCTGCGGGTCGGAGAAACCGAACACGTGGATGGTGGCGATGCCGACAACCGAGGCGACGAGGTAGCAGTAGCGGTAGAGCTGTTCGAACGTCTCGAAGGAGCGCGGTTCAAGATCGGAAGAAACGCCCTCGATCATGCCGTAGAGGCAGTCGGCAGGGATGCGGTAGCGCGAGACAGTGTCGAGAAAGGCTGGCCAGACAGGATGCGGCGGGACGCTGCCCTGCAGAGCGGCGTCGAGATGGGCGCGCCACTGACGCAACCCCTCCATGCTGGCGCGGTCGCCGTCGCTCAGGTCGTCGCACTCGCGCATGAAGGCGTACAGCGCGCACATAGCGCGCCGCTTGGGCGCGGGCAGAGCGAGAAACGAATAGTAGAAGTTCCGCGCGCGGCGCCGGGCGACCGATTCGCAGTGGCGGTAGGAGGCGTCCAGCGGATTCATGCGGCGCGCCGGAAAGCAAGGCGCGCGAGGCTGCGCAGGAAGAGCATCGCGCGCTCGGATTTCGAGATGGCAGGACGGCTGCCCAGCACGTCGTAGTTCTGTGCTCGGATCTTGTCGAGCACCTTCATGCCGCCGCGGCTGAACAGGTCGATATCAAGCGCAAGGCGGCGGTCCACCATGCGCGACAGCGGCAGCCCCTGTTCGAACAGCGCCTGCGCATAATCGACCGCGTCGCGCATGACGCGGCGGAAAGCCGGCGTGCACCGTCTTGCAAAGAGATCGTCCTCGGAGCAGCCGTGCTGGTCCATCAGGTGACGGGGCAGATAGATCCGGTCCTTTTCAAGATCCACGGCCACATCCTGCCAGAAATTGGCGAGCTGCAGGGCGCTGCAGGTCGAGTCCGAGAGCCGGAAACGCTCCTCGTCGCGGTAGCCGCAGAGCATCAGCACCAGACGCCCCACGGGATTGGCCGAACGGCGGCAGTAATCGAGAACGTGATCCCAGTCGCGGTAGCGCGTGACAGTCTGATCCTGGATGAACGCGTCGATCAAATCGCCGAACGGTTCAGCGGGCAGATCGTGGCGGCGGACGGTCTCTCCCAGAGCCACGAACACGGGGTGGGAGGGGGGCTTCCCGGCGTAGAGGGCGCGCAGTTCGCCGCGCCACCACTCAAGCAGCCGGAGGCTTTCCTGCGGGTCGCCGGTTTCATCGCCGAGGTCATCAGCCCAGCGGCAGAACGCGTAGACGTTGTAAAAGTCCTGGTGCAGCCGCTTCGGCAGCAGCAGGGAAACGACGTGGAAGTTTTCGTAGTGGTGCGTGGCCAGCCAGCGCGTGTAATGCAGAGAGTCCGTCAGAGACCACTGCCGGCCGGAAGCTTCCGGGGAGCGCAGGAACGGGATGGGCTGGAGCAGTTCCACGCCAACGCTCCCTGGAAGGTTCAAGGAATGATGGCCGTTTTCATGTGGCCGTTGTGGCTCATCAGGTGGCGCAGCACATCGAGGAGGTTGGTGAGCGGCTCCTCGCGATTGACGAAGTCGCGGGCGGTAATGTCGCCGCGGCTGACCACGTCAAGCGCTTTGCGGATGTAGGCGGGCGTGTGGTGGAAGCTGGCGACGCACTTGATTTCCGAGTAGTGCAGCAGTTGCGTCTCCAGAGTGATGCGCGTGTCCGAGGGACAGCCGCCGAAGAACTGCGCGGTGCCGCCGCGGCGGAGCAGTTTCACAGCCAGCTCCCAGGTGTCGGGATTGCCGACGGCTTCGATGACGGCATCGGCGCCGTAGCCGCCGGTCAGATTCTTGATCTCGCGCACGACCGTGTCGGGGTCGGTGTTGATGAGGGCGTCGTGGGCGCCCATGCGCATGGCGCGGTCGAGCTGGGACTGCCGGCGCCCCAGGGCGATGACGCGCGCGCCATACACTTTGGCCAGGCGCACGAACATGAGGCCGATGGGACCCTGGCCGATCACCACGACGTTGTCGCCGGGCCGGACGTTGGTCTCTTCGAGCCCCTTCAGCACGCAGGCCAATGGCTCGATCAGCGCCGCGTCCTGATAGCTGAGATGCGGCGGGATCTCGTACATGTTGCGCTGGACGATGCGCGCGGGAATGCGGATGTACTCAGCGTAAGCGCCGTTGTTGAACAGGAGATCCTCGCAGAGGTTTTCGAGCCCTTTGCGGCAGTAGAAACAGTTCAGGCAGGGCGCCGAGTTTGCGGCGACGATGCGCTGGCCGACGCGGAAGCTCTCCACGTGCGAGCCGACCTTGACGATGTCGCCAGCGAGTTCATGGCCGAACAGCGCAGGGGGCACGATCATCTTGGCGTGGTAGCCCCTGCGGAACACCTTGACATCCGTGCCGCAGGTGAGCGCGGCGCGGACGCGGACGAGCACGTCGCCCTTCTCGATTGCCGGAACGGCCACCTCCTCCACGCGCACTTCCTCGCGCCCGTAGAGCACGGCAGCCTTCATGCGTTTCATAGAATCAACTCAACCTCTGTGGCTGAACAATGATCTTCAGGGATTGTCCGTCGGGGCGCATCGCCCGGTCGATGCCATCCCGAATGGCGGTCAAGGGCAGGCGGTGCGAGATCAGGTATTGCACGGGCAGTTCCCCGCTCATGACCAGACGCGCCGATTCGGCCTGAAGATCGATAGAGGCGCTGTAGACACCGAACAAGGTTCTCTCATACTTGCAGATGTCGGCGCCGGACAATTCGATCCTTTCGGTTTCGGACGTCTGGGCGAAAAACAATATTCTACTACCTGGACGGGAGGCAGCGACAGCCTGCTCGACAATTCCCGGGGCAGAAGCGGCCACGAACACCTGGTCAACCCCGCGGCCGGACGTCAGAGCCCGGCATCGGGCGGGCACGTCGGTCTCCAGCGGATTCCACGCCTCCGCCGCCCCGAAGCGGCGTGCCAGCTCCAGCCGGCGCGGAATCGTGTCCGTGGCCAGAATGGTGCAGCCCGTGCGGCGCAGAAGCATCGTGAACATCAGGCCGATGGGCCCCTGGCCCTGCACCAGCACGACGTCATCCGGGCGCGGATCGGCCTCCACAACGGCCTTCAGCACGGTGTTGACCGGTTCAACCAGGCTCGCTACTTCAAACGGTACGCCCTCGGGGATCTTTTCAACACCATCCCGGACGATCCAGTCCATCACCCGCACGTACTGACCGAAGCCGCCGCCGGCGGGTTCGAAGCCCGCCGTGATGCCCACTTTCTTGTAGGTCTCGCACTGGGCGTAAAGCTTCCGGGCGCAGTAAAAACAATTCCGGCAGGGAATGTGGTGGAAGGCCACCACGCGGTCGCCGGGCTGGAACTTCGTCACTCCCTCGCCCACCCGCACGACCACGCCGGCGGTTTCATGGCCGTAAATGCGGGGCGGAGGCAGCAGGTCGTACGTGACCTTCTTCAGGTCCGTGTGGCAGATGCCGCACGCCTCCACGCGGACGAGGATCTCTCCGGGGCCGATCTCCGGCACGGGCACGCTTTGCACCTGAATGCGGCCGTTGCCCGTATACACGGCGGCCATCATTTCCTGGCCGATCTCAGAAGCTGCAAGAGGCAAGGAAGTCTCCCAAACGCATGGCGGCGCGGCGGCAGGCGAGGCCGAACCGCACAAGCGGTATCAAATTACTAGGATGCACCAGAGCGGCAAAAGTGGTCCGGGATTTCGAGAATCGCCCGTCCGGACCGCGGCACGCATTGAAGTCGAGCGGCAACGGCTCGCCAGCCTCGTCCGAGACTACGCGCACGCAGTAAAAGGGGACATTGCGGCGGGCAGCTTCCGCCGCCACGGCTGCCGCCTCCATGTCCACTGCATCGGCGCCCCGTTCCCGCAGCGCGGCTTTCTCGCCGGGAGAAACGGCGACCCGGTCCTGCGACCAGAGGCGGCCGAGGCGAAAGAACTGCGAAGACTGCGGCGGCAAGGCGGGGAAACTGCCCTTGCCGACGGCATCGATCACCTCCCGGGCGGCGAAGATTTCACCAGTGCGCAGCGCGGGATCCAGCGCCCCGCAGAAACCGGAGCTCAGCACGACGGCGCAGCCGCCGCAGCCGTCCAGAGCCGTCCGGGCAGCCTCGCGCGCGAGGCGGGGACCGGGACCGTGCGCCGCCAGCACCCAGCGGCGGCTTTCGATGCTGGCCTCCCGGACATACTGAAGCGGCCATCGCAGAGGACGAACGGCGCGGGCGTGCCGGAGCAGCCCTGCGAATTCGATCGGCTCGGCAGCCACGGCGATGACAGGCGGAGCTTCAGCAGTATCCATGGGCCTCGAACCACTCCACGGCATGGCGCAGGGCCGTTTCCGCAGGCGCCGGGTGGAAACCCAGCTCGCGCTCGGCCTTCGCGTGCGTGACCCACATTTTCTTGCGGGCCATGCGGACCGCGTCGAGCGGGGCGCGGGGCGGCGAGCCGGTGATCTCCGCCCGCAGCGTGTCTGCTGCGGCGGCGGCATAAGCAACGGCCCAGGGCAGCCGGATCCGCGGCGCGGGACGGCCGCTGATTGACGACAAAAGATCAAAGATTTGTTTCAGCGTCAGGTTCTCGCTTCCGAGGATATAACGCTCGCCGGGCCGCCCGCGTTCGCAGGCCAGCCAGTGGCCTTCAGCGGCGTCGGCGGCATCGACGATGTTCAGCCCCGTATCCACATAGGCCGGCATGCGGCCGCGGAGGAAATCGAGAATCGTCTGCCCGGTCGGCGTGGGCTTGACGTCGTGCGCGCCCACGGGCGCTGTTGGATTGCCGAACACGGCGTGCAGGCCGGAAGGGTAC
>FWPV01005857.1_pt1 | contig 24153 bp, 23 predicted proteins | sample 2228371 | NCBI WGS metagenome assembly FWPV01 (sample SAMEA103939776, study PRJEB20133) | metagenome | reverse complement strand
TCCCCCCTGATAAAATCAGTCTTTCTTTCCGTTTTGTCTTCCGGCATCCCCAGCGCACTCTCCTGGCTGAGGAAGTGGACAAGGCGGAAACGAAGATCTTGAATCATCTCCGAAGGGCACACCAGGCCCAGCTCAGGGAAGGAGGCAAAATTGACAACAGAACTTGAAAGAATTAAAATACTTGAAGGTAAAATTACCCAGGTTATTGAGCACATTCACAAGCTGACAGCTGAGAACGAAAAGCTCCGCCAGCAGGTGAAGGAACTCAGGGCGGGGATCAAAGACCAGGAGGAACAGGCGAAGAAAACGGCTCGATTTGAGGAAGAATTGAAGCGCTATGAAAGCGAAAGGGAAGCGATCAAAGCCAAGGTCGAGGCGATTATCGGCCAGATTGATAAGCTTGGAATATGATTGACCGAATCATCGAAGTCGAGATTTACGGACAGAAATACCGGATCCGAGTCAAAGGAGAAGAGGATGAAAAATATATAAACCACTTGACTTCATACGTTGATCAGAAAATGCACGAAGTGGCGGTGAAATCAAAGTCCGCGGACATGTTGAAAATCGCGGTTTTGGCGGCCCTTAACATCGCCGACGAGTATTTCCTTTGCCAGAAGAAGCTGGATCAACTGAATGAAGTCATTGGGAACATGGAGAGTGAAATCGGGAGTTTAGAGGCATATCTCCTGAAAGAGGAAAAGACAATTAATGAACTGGATAAAGCTCCGTAATTTGAGCAAGACCATCCCGGAACTTGTTATAGATGGACGGGAAGGAGGTTCCTTCCTGGTCGCTTGCAGACTTGAATTCCCTGATTTCGTCTGATGGCCTGACCCTTCCTTTTTCCTCTCCATTTTAACTCCTTGAAGGAGGTGATGGAAGTGAATATCGCTCTACTGGTTGCCATTGGTGCCCTCGTCCTCTGGGTCGGGGCGATTGGTTTCTATATTTTGAAGAAGAAATCGGGAGGGAGAGCGCTCTTTAAGGCCCAATCCGAAGCCAAGGCGATTATTGATAAGGCCAAGGCCGAGGCTGAAAAAGTGACCCAAAAGGCAGCCCTCGAGGTCAAGGAGAAATTCCTCAGTTTTGAGGCGGAGTTTGACCGCCAGACGCGAGAGAAAAGGAGGAAAATCTCCGAGATGGAGCGGCGGCTGATCAACAAAGAAGAAACGCTCGAACGGAGATTCCAGGCCCTGGAAAGGAAAGAGAGGGAGTTCTCGGCCAAGGAACGCCGGGTTTATCAAAAAGAGAAAGAGCTGGAAATTCAGGAAGAGAAGCTCAACGCCCTGATCAAGAAGCAGACAGAAGAGCTCGAAAGAATCTCGGGGTTGAGTCAGGAGGAAGCAAAGAATCAGCTGATGAAAAAAATCGAAGACGAAGCCAAGCTCGAAGCAGTCCAGCTGCTGAGGAAAATCGAGGAAGAAACGCGGGAGAAAAGCCAGGTCCTGGCTCGCGAGATTATCAGCCAGGCAATCCAGCGTTCGGCCGCTGAGCACGTCGTCGAGACGACGGTTTCGGTCGTCGACCTTCCCTCCGAAGACATGAAGGGCCGGATCATCGGCCGGGAAGGGCGAAATATCCGCGCCTTAGAACTGGCCACAGGAGTCGATATCATTGTCGATGACACTCCGGAGGCCGTTATCCTTTCCAGCTTCGACCCCGTGCGGCGCGAGCTGGCCCGTCTGGCCATCCAGAAACTGGTCATCGATGGACGAATCCATCCAGCCCGGATTGAGGAAATCGTGGAGACGGTCAAGGCCGAGCTGGAGGAGAAAATCAAGCAAGAAGGTGAATCCGTTGTCCTCGAGCTCCGCGTTCAGAATATCCACCCCGAGCTCGTCAAGCTTCTCGGGAAGCTAAAATACCGGACTAGCTACGGTCAGAACGTCCTCCAGCACTCGAAGGAAGTTGCTCTCCTGGCCGCCATCATGGCCAAGGAGCTCGGGCTTGACACCCAGGTTGCTTTGCGGGCGGGTCTTCTCCATGATATCGGGAAGGCAGTGGACAAAGAGGTCGAGGGGACGCACACGGAGTTGAGCGTCGAGCTGGTCAAGAAATACGGCGAGTCGGATAAAGTCGCCCAGGCCATTGCTTCTCACCACCGCGATGTCGATTTTCCCTCGGTTGAGGCGGTCCTGGTTCAAGCGGCTGACACGCTCTCAGCGGCTCGACCGGGAGCTCGGCGCGAGCTTCTCGAAACGTACATCAAGCGGCTTGAAAAACTAGAAGAGATTGCTCATTCCTTCGACGGTGTCAGCAAAGCGTTTGCTCTGCAGGCTGGCCGCGAGATTCGGATTATCGTCGAGAGTCAGCGAGTTTCGGATGAGCGAGCGGCTCTGGTCGCCAAGGAGATCGCCCAGAAAATCAAAAACGAGCTCGATTACCCCGGTCAGATCAAAGTGACGGTCATTCGGGAGATGAGGGCTGTTGAGTATGCCAGATAAGCTCGGCTTCCTTTTCCTCGGCGACATCATCGGCCGGCCCGGTCGAAGGGCGATGAAGAAGTACCTTCCTTTTCTCCTTGAAAAGTATTCACCCGCCTTTATCGTGGCTAACGCCGAGAACGCTGCCGGAGGCGTCGGCATGACCGAGGAAGTCGGCCGCGAGCTTTTGGGTATGGTGGATGTCCTGACTTCTGGAAACCACATCTGGGACAAGAAAGAAGCACTGGCTTACCTGGAGAGAGAACCGAGGCTCCTCCGCCCGGCCAACTACCCGTCCCCCAGCCCCGGGCGGAGTTCTTACATTATCACAGGCCGGGATGGATGGAGGGCTGCCGTCCTCAGCCTCCAGGGAAGGGTTTTCATGGAACCTCTGGATTGCCCCTTCCGGGTGGCAGAGGAAGAGGTGGCGAAACTCCGCGCTGAAACCCCGGTCATCGTAGTTGATTTTCATGCCGAGGCCACGTCAGAGAAGCAAGCCATGGGCTGGCACCTGGACGGGAAAGTTTCCGCGGTCATCGGCACCCACACCCATGTCCCCACGGCCGATGAGCGCATCTTGCCTGGTGGTACCGCCTTCATCAGCGATGTGGGCATGGTCGGGGCAGCCCGCTCGGTCATTGGCATCCGGACTGACCAGGCTCTGGCCCGGTTTCTGACGGCTCGACCCCAGCGCCTTGAACCGGCGAAAGATGGCATTTTTTTGTCTGCCGTGTTTGTCGAAGTGGACCTTCTTACGGGAAAAGCTTTCTCCATCCGCCGGGAAGTCATCGTTGAGGAAGAAGGTGACTGATTCAAGCTTAGTCAAGCCCGACAGAATTTATACGGTCTCTGAGGTCACCCGGCTTATCAAGCTGGAGCTCGAATCGGCCTTTCCTCTCCTCTGGGTGGAAGGGGAAATATCCAATTTCCACCGCCATTCCTCAGGGCATCTTTATTTTACCCTTAAGGATGAGCAGAGCCAGCTCCGGACGGTGATGTTCAGGGCGGAGGCGAGGCAGGTTTCCTTTGAGCTCAAAGACGGCCTTCAGGTCATCTGCCGGGGACGACTGAATGTCTACGAACCCAGAGGAGAATATCAGCTCATTGCTGAGCTCGTCGAGCCCAAGGGAAAGGGTGCTCTCCAGCTTGCTTTCGAGCAGCTCAAGGAAAAGTTGAAAGCGGAAGGGCTTTTCGACCCGGCTCATAAGAAGAAGTTGCCCCTTTTCCCGAAGAAAGTCGGGGTGGTTACCTCGCCCCGCGGAGCAGCGATTGTCGATATCCTGAGGACTCTCGAGCGGAGGTTTGCCCGGCTCCATATCCTCATTTATCCGGCGAAGGTCCAGGGAGAAGGAGCGGCCGACGAGATTGTCGAGGGCATTGATTATCTTGGTCGCCAGTCGGATATCGATGTCATCATTGTCGGCCGCGGGGGCGGGTCGATCGAAGACCTCTGGGCGTTCAATGAAGAAAAAGTGGCTCGGGCCATTTATCGTTGTCCCGTTCCTATCATCTCTGCAGTCGGACACGAGGTCGATTTTACGATTGCCGATTTTGTCGCCGACATCCGGGCTTCCACACCCTCGGTGGCAGCAGAGCTGGTCATCGAGAAGGAGCAGGCTCTTCTCGACCGCGTCGAGCAGCTGGCAAAGGGGCTGGCCCAGCGCATCCGCTATTCCATCCAGGAAAACAGGCACCTGGTTCTTCACCTCAGCCAGCACCGGATTTTTCAGAATTTCAGGATCAAACTGCTCAACCTCGAGCAGCGCATTGACGAGCTCGAGGAGAGAGGCCGGGAAGTTTTCCGCCGGCAAAAAATGTTCCTGGCTGAGGGGCGGGCCAAGGCTTCTTTGTGTGAGGAGAAGCTGGCCAATGCCGTTCGCCGGTATCTCCAGGACCTGCTGGCGAGGTGGGAGAGACTCTCGGTCAGGTTGCATCATTTGAGCCCGTTGAATATACTAAAAAAGGGATATACTCTGTGCTGGAAGGATGACCTCCAGCTCATCCGGAGGATCGAGGAAGTTGACCTAAAAAAAGAGATCACCGTTTCTTTTTATAAAGGGGAATTCACATGCCAGGTAAAAAACATCGACCGGGACATCCTCCTGGAATCGAGGCTGACGAAGGAGAAAAAATGACCTCCTTGAACTTCGAAAAAGCCCTGAAAGAGCTCGAGCAGATAGTTGAAAAGCTGGAAAAGGGAGGACTGTCTTTGAATGAATCCCTTTCCCTTTTTGAAAAGGGGGTCAAGCTGGCCAGGTTCCTCCGCGAGGAGCTGAGCAAGGCGGAGAAGAAAGTCGAAATTCTCCTCAAGGATGAGAAAGGTGAAATCCGCGCTGAGCCCTTTGACATCGACCAGGCCGAAGGGTTTTCTGCCGAGGAGGAAGAGGAGGATGAGGAGGAAGAACCTCCGTTTTGATGTCTGATGCGTCCTGAAGAAAGCCTCGCTCGAAAAAAGAGACTCGTCGAGAAAAAGCTCGAGCGAGTCCTCTCCGCGGAGGACTCGGCGCTCTATCAGGCTATGCGCTATGCCGTGTTGAGCGGTGGAAAGCGTTTCCGTCCCCTTCTCCTTTTAGCCTCTGGAGGCTGTTTCGGTGCACCCGGCAAAATCCTTCTTCCCTTTGCCTGTGCTCTTGAGCTCATCCATAACTATTCCCTCATCCACGATGATTTGCCAGCCATGGATGACGACGATTTCAGGCGGGGTCAGCCCTCTTGCCACCGGGCTTTCGGCGAAGACATCGCCCTGCTGGCTGGGGATGGCCTGCTCACCCTGGCCTTCGAGATAATGGCCGGAGCGAAGGTGCCCGAGAACATGGTCAAACGCAAAGAGAAAGCGATTCAGGCTGTTGGCCGGGCGGCCGGCGTTTCGGGGATGATAGGCGGACAATACCTGGATATCACGCTCAAGCCGGCTAACCTTACCCAGAGGAAGCTCGAAGAGCTGATCCTCAAAAAGACCGGAGCGCTCATCGTTGCTGCGGTGGAGATAGGGGCTGTGCTGGGCGGAGCCCCGACGCCCATGAGGAGACTCATGGCCGAATTTGGCCGCAATGTCGGGCTGGCCTTCCAGGTCCGCGATGACATCCTGGATTGTCAGAAATCGAAGTCGGTGAAAGGTCCATTCCGGCCGAATGCGGTTGCATTCCTCGGGCTGGAGAGAGCTCAGAGGAAGCTTGAGGAGCTTGTGGGCAGAGCTCTGGCGTGCCTGGATAAGGCATCTCTTAAAGCCGGGGAGCTTCGCTGGCTGGCTCGCTCTCTTCTCTCCTTGAACGAGGAGACGGTCCATGGCTAAACTTCTCGATGGCATCCATTCGCCTCAGGATTTAAAGAAACTCCCCCTGGAAAAGCTCACCGACCTGGCCAGAGAAGTCCGGTCGCTCATCATTGATGTGGTTTCGAAAAACGGCGGTCACTTGGCCTCGAACCTCGGTGTCGTTGAGCTCTCGATTGCCCTCCACTACGTTTTTGATTCTCCCCGGGACAAGATTATCTGGGACGTCGGCCATCAGTGTTATACGCACAAAATTTTAACGGGAAGAAAAGCTTTCTTTCCGAAACTGAGGCAGGCAGGAGGGATGCTCGGCTTCCCCGACCGCCAGGAGAGCGAGCACGATGTCTACAACACAGGGCACGCCTCGACAGCTCTTTCGGCAGCCCTGGGCATGGCCGTCGCCCGGAACAAGCGAGGCGAAAACTTCCAGGTGATTGCGGTCGTGGGCGACGGCAGCCTGACTGGGGGAGTCGCCTGGGAAGCTCTCAACCAGATAGGTCACCTCCGGGAGAAAGTCATCATTGTCCTCAATTACAATGAGATGTCCATCTCACCCAATGTGGGCGCCCTTTCTAAATACCTGAGCTATCTTGTCTCCGGGCAGCATTATCTTCGCATCAAAGACCACGCCAAGTCTTTCCTCAAATCCATACCGGCCATAGGCTGGCCGATGATTAAAATTGGCCGCGCGGTCGAGGATACGGTCAAAAAGACTTTTTTCCCTGGTCTGGTTTTCGAGGAGCTCGGGATTCGGTATATCGGGCCGGTGCAGGGGCACAGCTTTCCTTCGCTTATCGAAGTCTTTGAGGAAGCAAAGGAATACGATGGCCCCGTCCTCATTCACTGCGTCACTCAGAAGGGACGCGGGTACGCTCCGGCTCAGAACAACCCAGAAAGATTTCACGGAGCGGCGCCTTTCAACCGGGCGACAGGTGAACCTCTGGTTAATGCCACTTCACCCACTTATTCCGAGGTTTTCGGGCAAACTGTGGTCGAGCTCGCTAGAAAAGACCCGCAGATTATTGCTATCACCGCCGCCATGCGCGAAGGCACAGGCCTCAGCCAGTTCGCTAGGGAGTTCCCTGACCGGTTCTATGATGTCGGGATTGCCGAGCAGCACGCCGTCAATTTTGCTGCCGGTTTGGCCTTGAGCGGGTTCAAGCCGGTGGTTGCTATCTATTCCACTTTCCTCCAGCGTGCCTACGACCAGCTTTACCATGATGTAGCGTTAATGGACCTGCCAGTCATTTTTGCTCTTGACCGGGCAGGCATTGTCTCCGAAGACGGTCCAACGCACCAGGGGATTAACGACCTCATCTATCTTCGCCACTTGCCTCATGTCATTATCATGGCTCCCAAGGATGAGCAGGAGATGCGGCGGATGCTGAAGTCTGCTCTGAGCTACCGCCATCCGGTGGCTATCCGTTTCCCCAAAGGCAAAGGAGTGGGCCTGCCCCTTGACCGGGAGCTCGAGGAAATTCCAATCGGGCGGAGCGAGATGCTCAAAGAGGGAGAGGACTTGCTTTTGGCTGTCGGCAGCATGGTCTATCCAGCGCTCAAAGCAGCAGAAATCCTGGAGAGGGAAGGGATTAGCCTGGCCGTGGTTAATGCCCGATTCGTCAAGCCGCTGGATGAGGAGATGATTCTTCGGTTTGCCGATAGGGGTCGAACCATCATCACGGCCGAGGAGGGTGTTCTCGCCGGCGGGTTTGGGAGCGGGGTCAGGGAGCTGCTTGACCGGGAAAAAAAGTTCCATCTTCGCTTTAAGAGCATCGGCCTGCCGTTAGAAATCTACCCTCTGGGAAAAGCCGAGGAAATTAAGAGACTCTATGGACTTGACGCTGATGGCCTGGCCGGCCAGATTCGCGCTTTTTATCGAGGATGAAAAGGGAAAGGGCGGACAGGCTGATGGTGAGTCGTGGCCTGGCCGAAACGAGAGAGAAAGCCCGGGCTCTGGTCATGGCTGGTCTCGTCTTTGCGGACGGCCGGCGGGTGGAGAAGCCAGGCGAGCTCATCGCGCCTGAGACAAGGCTTGTGATAGAAAAGGGGCTTCCCTATGTCAGCCGGGGCGGCCTGAAGCTTGAAGAAGCTCTGGACAAATGGAATATATCCGTAAACGGCAAGGTTGTGGCCGACCTGGGGTGTTCAACTGGCGGGTTTACCGATTGTCTCCTCAAGAGAGGGGCCAAGCGGGTTTATGCCGTCGATGTTTCCATCAACCAACTGGACTGGCGGCTTCGCCGCGACCCCCGTGTGACTTGCGTGGAGAAAAACGCGCGCTACCTTGTCAGCCAGGACTTCGGGGAGGCGGTGGAGCTCGTGACTATGGATTTATCTTTCATTTCTATTCTCAAGGTCCTGCCGGCCGTCAGAGGATTCTTGGGTGAAGGCGAGCTACTCTCTCTCCTCAAGCCTCAATTCGAAGCCGGCAAAGGTCAGGTGGGGAGAAAGGGGGTCGTCCGGGACCCGACCCGCCATGAAACCGTTCTTTTCCGGGTACTCCAAGGAGCGCAAGAGCTGGGTTTCGGTGTCGTCGGGCTACTCAAGTGTTCAACGCGCGGCCAGCGAGGGAACAGAGAATTTTTTAGCCGTCTCACTCCGGGTCGGAATTTTCTTCCGCTTGACAAATTGAGGACAATGGTCAGGGAGGTGGTTTATGAAGCAGAGGATTGAAAAAGTCGGCATCATCGTCAAACCTCATGCGCCTAACATCGACACGATTCTCCTTAACCTTATCGGGTATTTAGAGAAAAGAAATATCGGCTGCTTGCTCGAGGATGTTGCCTCCAGGAAGCTCCATCGGGAGGATGGGGTGCCCAGGGAAGAAGTGCCGGCCCAGGTTGACCTGGTTATTGTCCTCGGTGGAGACGGAACGCTGCTCAGCATTGCCCATCTTGCTGCCCTGGAGGGAGTACCCGTGCTCGGCGTTAACCTCGGCCGGCTCGGGTTTCTGACTGAAGTTCCGATTGATGAGATGTTGTTGACCCTGGATTCCTTGCTCAGCGGAAACGAGGACATCATCAGCCCGAGGCGTCTGCTCCGGGCAGAATGCCGGGACAAAATATATTATTGTTTGAACGATGTGGTGGTCAATAAAGGAGCCCTGGCCAGGATGATCCAAATCGGTCTCTGGATTGATGATAAAGAGATTGCCGCCCTCAAGGCTGACGGTTTCATCGTCTCCACGCCGACAGGGTCAACGGCTTATTCGCTGTCCGCGGGCGGTCCAATCATCCAGCCTTATATCCCGGCGCTCGTGCTGGCTCCAATTTGCCCTCATACGCTGTCTTTCCGGCCGATGGTCATTTCTTCTGAATCGAGAGTCCGCATCCAGCTGCTCACGGCGGGCGAAGAGGTCTATCTCACCCTGGACGGGCAGCGGGGCGTTCTCCTGGGCCGGAATGATGTCGTGGAGGTAAGGCGAGCCGATTATGAGCTTCGGCTTGTCTCCTCCCCCCAGCGCAACTTCTTCGACCTGCTCAAAGAGAAGCTCGGGTGGGCAGCGTTTCCGTAAGCTCGCCCAGTTTGCTGTTGGGCTGATGTCCTTGGCGGTCGCTCCCGGGTTTGACATTTTTTCGCCCCCTGACTATTATTGTTTTTCCCTATGGCGCAAAAAATTCGAGTGCTCATCGTCACACCGGAGGCCTTGCCTTTCGCCAAATCGGGGGAGCTGGCTGATTTCTCTGCCGGGCTGCCCAAGTATCTGTCGGCGCTCGGTCTGGATGTCGCCCTTGTCATGCCCAGGTACCGAACGCCCGAGATTGAGTCTGTATCGGCCGAGACGGTTCTCCCCGAGCTTCCAGTTCCGCTCGGCGGAGCAAAGGTGAAGGCCTGCGTGGCCAGGTCTGAGCAAGGCCATTTTGATATCTATTTTATCGACAACCCGAAGTATTTCTTGCGAGAGAAAATCTACGGCCCTTCCACCGGCGATTATTTGGATAATGATGAGAGGTTTGTTTTTTTTAACCGGGCGGTGCTCGAATTCCTCCTCCATTCCAAATTGCCAGTGAACATCCTTCATTGCCACAACTGGCCAGCGGCCCTGGTTCCAGTTTTCTTAAAGACGCATTACCAAAAGGAACCCCCGCTCAAGCACGTGGCGACAGTATTCACCCTTCACAACGTAGCTTTCCAGGGAGAATTTCCTCCTGAAACGCTGATGCTCACCGAGCTCAACTGGAACTATTTCAACCCCAGCCAGCTTTCGTTGAATGGCCGATTCAACTTCCTGAAGGCAGGCGTTGTTTACTCCGATATCGTCAATACAGTAAGCTCTGCCTATAAGCAGGAGATTATTACCCAGAAACACAGCCATGGGCTGAGCGAGATTTTGCGGCGCCGGCGCAACACCTTTTTTAGCGTTCGCAGCGGTATCGATTACGATGTCTGGGACCCAGAGAAAGACCCCTATCTGGCCGCAAACTACGGGCTGGCCGACATGTCGGGGAAAAAGGCTTGCAAACAGGCATTGCTCAGGGAATTTGGGCTTGATCTTGATGAAGACGTTCCTGTTTTTGCCTTTACCTCGCGTCTAACCCGGCACAAAGGGACAGATATCCTGATTGAGGCCATTGACGGGCTTGTCGGGCGAGGAGCTGGGCTTGTTGTCTGCGGCGAGGGAGAAGATAAATACGAACAGGCCCTTACGGCCGCGGCAAGGCGGTACCGGGGGAAAATAGGCCTCAGGCTGGAAATCAGGCCACCTCTTGTCCATCGGGTGGTGGCCGGTTCTGACCTCTTGCTCATTCCCTCTCTCTCCGAGCCATGCGGCTTGAACCAGTTTTATGCCTTTCGCTACGGAACCGTTCCCGTCGCCCGGGCGACGGGCGGGTTAAAAGAGACAGTCAGGCCCTATGACCCCTCAAAAGGAGAAGGGACAGGGTTTGTCTTTCAAGAATACTCGGCGCAAGCGCTCCTCGGGGCAGTCGAGCAGGCTATCGATTGTTACCGAAATTCTCCCCGGGCATGGCAGAAGCTTGTGGAAAAAGGCCTGAGACAGAATTACTCGCTCGAGGTCACGGCCCGAGGTTATGTCAAGCTTTACGAGAAAGCTCTCCAGTTAAAAAGAGGAGGTTGAGTTGGCGGCAGAGATTCTTAGTGTTTCGGATGCGAACTTCGAGGAAGCAGTGCTCAAGTCGAGTGCACCCGTGCTGGTCGATTTCTGGGCTGAGTGGTGCATGCCTTGCCGGGCCATTGCCCCAATCGTCGAAAACATTGCCCAACAATTCGGCGAGAAGCTCAAGGTGGCCAAGATGAACGTCGATGAGAACATGAAGACGCCGGCTAAATACGGCATCCGCGGTATTCCCACCCTCCTCCTTTTTAAAGACGGCGAGCTTGTGGAATCCATCGTTGGGGTGCAGCCGCGAGAGAAAATCGTCGAGCTCGTCACCAAACACCTATGAGTTCGAGCGGGGACTTTGATGTGGTCATCATCGGCGCTGGTCCGGCCGGCTTAGCCGCAGCTCTTTATACCGGACGGGCTCGATTGTCAACGGTTGTGCTAGAAAAGGGGATACCGGGAGGCCAGATTCTCCTCACCGACTGGGTGGAAAATTTTCCCGGCTTTCCCGAGGGGATTGCGCCTTTTGAGCTGGTGGAAAATTTCAGGAAACAGGCGCTCAAATTCGGAGCCCAGGTTGTGACCGAGGAAGCGCGGGAGATTCGGCCAGATGGCGAGCGCTGGGTGGTCGTCGGCGAGAGTCAAGAATACCGGGCCAGAGCCGTGATTATCGCGACCGGTGCTTCTTACCGGAAGCTCGGCCTGCCCAACGAGGAGAGGCTCACCGGAAAGGGAGTTTCTTACTGCGCCACCTGCGACGGGGCCTTTTTCCGCGACCGCGAGGTGGCGGTTGTCGGCGGCGGCGATAATGCCCTGACCGAGGCCATTTTCCTGACTCGATTCTGCCGCAAGCTCTACCTCATCCACCGCCGTGACCAATTCCGGGCGATAAAAATCCTCCAGGAGCGGGTTTTGGCGAACCCGAAAGTTGAGGTCCTCTGGAACTCGGTTGTCGAAGCCATCGAAGGCGAAAAGCATCTTGAGAGAATCATCGTCCGCAACGTCAAGGAGAACAGGAGTTATCCTCTTCCGCTAGATGGTCTGTTTGTCTCGGTCGGCATGGAACCCCACACGGCGTTTGTCAAGGGATTGGTCGAGCTGAACGAGTGGGGGGAGATCAAGGTTGACCAGAGGATGGCCACTTCCCAGCCGGGGATATTCGCGGCGGGCGATGTGGCTGACGCCTGCCCCAAACAGGTGGCGACGGCCGTAGGCACCGGCGTTGCTGCGGCCCTCGCCGTCAACGATTATTTGGGGACAGCATACGTAATTCCCTAATTTTGCCCTGCTTACTTTAGTTTGGTCTCGAGGTCGTCCACTCTGCGCTTGAGCTTCTTCATTTCTTTGACGAAGTCGTAGAGCTGGGGCAAAAGCGCCCAGACTTTTCTCCACTCGTGGATATCGAGGTGAGGGATGCCGGCGACGAATGAACCGGCTGGCACATCCTTGGTCACGCCGGATTTAGCGGCGACAATAACGTTATCGCCGATATGGACATGGTCGGCAACACCAACCTGGCCTCCCATAACCACATTCTTGCCCACCCGGCTGCTTCCTGCAATCCCCACCTGTCCAGCCAGGATGGTGTTCTCGCCGATTTCGACGTTATGAGCGACCTGAACCAAATTGTCAATTTTAGCTCCGCGCCGGATAATCGTCTCGCCGAGCGCCGCCCTGTCGATGGCGGTATTGGCGCCAATCTCGACATCGTCTTCGATGACGACTTTCCCTTTCTGAGGGATTTTGCGGTAGGTTCCGTCCCCGAGCTTGAGATAACCGAACCCGTCAGACCCAATGACGGCTCCGTTGTGGATGATGACCCGGCTTCCGATACGCACCTCCTCGCGGATCGAGACATGGCTGTGGATAATCGTCTTGGCGCCTATCTTAACGCGGGGGTAGATGGCGACGAGCGGAAAAATGATTGCCCCCGAACCGATTTCCACCTCATCTCCGATAAAGCTCAAGGCGCCGACGGCTACTCCCTCCGCTAGCTTGGCTGTCGGCGATATCACCGCCGACGGATGAATTCCCGGCTCAAGGGCGTAGGGTTTAAAAAAAATCTCTACGGCCTTGACAAAGGTCAAATGAGGGTTTTCTGAGATCAAGACCGGGAGGCGCCGAAAAGTCTCATCGACCGGGATGATGACAGCTGAAGCCTTTGTTTCCTCGAGCGCTTTTCTGAACTTCGCCTGGGCCAAAAAAACAAGGTCTCCTTCCCCAGCTCTTTCCAGGCTCGAGACATCCTTTATCCGCACATCTCCATCGCCCTCAAAACGGCAGCCCAGCCTCTCGGCCAGTTCCCTGACAGTAAGAGAGAATCTTTCAGCTTGCTTTACCGACTCGGGTTGGCTCATTTGGTTTTAGCCCTCCCTTCTTTTTCCCACGCCTCACTCCTTGCCAGGTTTGATTTGACCGTTTTCCTTACCCTTTTCCCTTCTTTTCCCCTTACTTTAGCCTTGCCTTCTCCTTCTCCCTACCCTTCCTCTTGCCCTTCTCTCCTGACCTCTTCTTAGCTTCTCTCCGCTTTCAGTCTCTCCCGTTTCCTCTCGTTTAGAACCGCGGCCAACTCCGCGCTCCAGAGCAGAATGACGAGCGAAAACGAAATCCACAGCAAAAAGAAGATGATTGAGGTCAGCGTTCCTTTGAGGAGTTTCGACAGGACAACGCCGATAGCCGAAAGGTTGGCCACATAAAAAGCGAAGAATCGCTTGAAGGCTTCCCAGAGAATAGCGCCCACCCCTGCGGCGAGCACGGCCGGACCGGTGTAGACTTTGATTTCAGGGATAAACTTGAAGGAGATGAAAAAAAAGAGGAAAGTCAGAGCCAGCGGTATCAAGTACTGAATGAAAAAGTTGTTGACGACTGCGATCAGGTTCGGGTTGATATGAGCCGCCACAAAACTGCTTTCTTGGAGGGCGCGGTGCATGGCCGACCAGATGGCCGTGATGGCCAGCGAAATGAGCATGACGATGCCCATGGTGAACATGATGGTGTATTCAATCAAGCGGTTGTAAACAAACGACCGCTGGTAGTTGGCCCGGAAGATGATGTTGATTGAGTAGATGAAGTTGGAAAAGAGGAAGCTCGCCGAAATGAGGGAGCCGATGAGCCCGAACCAGCCGAGGTTAGAAAGGTTCTCAGAAACGTCCCTGAGGCGAGCAAAGAACGTCGGGTCGAGACGAGCGAAGAACTCGTCGGAGAAAAGGTTTAAGCTCCGCAGCGCCAGTTCGGAGCTGCCGACAATCTTGGTCGAGAGATAGACGAACAGGGCGACGACGGGGACAGCGCAGAGAAAGGCAAAATAGGAAATGACGATGGCCGCATTCCAGCACCGGTCGTCGTTAAACCTCTTGAACGTTTGCCCGAGGATGCCGAAGATAGCAACTCTCATTCTTTACTTTCTTTACTCGGCTCACTCCTCAGCGCTCTCTTGCCAGCGCCCAAGGATGATGACTTTCGCCAGGCCATTGCCCGCCGACCGTCTCACCACCTCCTGAATTCTCTATCCTGAACCCTGGATTTCTCCAGGCGGCGTTTTCCTCAGGCGTAGTTTCCCCACTGGATGAGGACGATGATGATGGTGATGAGCAAGGCGTAGATGACGAGCGTTTCGATGAGGACGAGGCCGAAGATGAGGAGGAAGCGGATGTGCGGGGCAGCGGCCGGGTTGCGCGATATCCCTTCGCAGGCACTTGAGATAGCCTTGGCCTGACAAAAAGCGCCGGCAGCTGCAGCCAGGGTAATGATGGCTCCGCCGACGATGATAGCCAGTTTGTAGAGGGATGCCTTGACCGGGTTGACGGCCGCTTGCTCAGCTTCCTGGGCCAGAAGAGGGCTTGCTGCCACCAGAACAAGAAACAGCAGGATGCCTGACCCTTTGCGCTTGTTCATCATCTTTTCTCCTTTCTTTTCTCTTTTCTTCTTTCTATGGGTTATGAATGCTCTTCCTCATGGGCCACTGCGCCCGCGATGTAGATACAAGCGAGCAGGACAAAGACAAAGGCCTGGATGACGGCCGTGAAAATGGCCACGGCCATGAAGGGGAGAGGAAGAACAAAAGGGACGATAGAAGCAATGATGACAATCAGAAGCTCTTCGGCGAAGATGTTGCCGAAAAGCCGGAGCGAAAGCGAAACCGGCCGGGAAAAATGGCTGATGATTTCAATCGGCAGAAGGAGCGGTGCCAGGGCCGGGATCGGTCCGGTGAAATGCTTGAGATAGCGGAGCACTCCCTGGGCTTTCATTCCCTGCCAGTGGTAGTAAACGAAAACAGTCAGCGCACAGCCGGCCGTAACGTTGAGCTTGGAGGTTGGCGACATAAACCCCGGGACAAGGCCCAGCATGTTGGCCGTGAAGATGAACAGGCCGATTGTCCCGATCATCGGCAGGTAGCGTTTTCCCTGCTCGCCGATGATATCGGTGAGAATGCCCTCGAACAAGCCAACTATGAGCTCAAGCACTGTCTGGCGTCCTGAGGGGACGAGCGAGAGGCGGCGGGAAGCCAGGCCGAGCACAACGACGAGAAAGGCAGCCACGAAGATGCACATGACGATATAATCGGGGATGGGGCTTTCCGGATGCTTGGGCTCGATGCCCAGCCAGCCGAGAAGAACGAGCACAGGCTTGCCGAAGATTCTGTTGAAGAGTTCGACGGTGAAAAGTTTGTGCTCTAACGCTTCCATGACTTCATCTGCGCGAGAGCCCTCACGGCCTCGATGAAGAAAACAAGGATGATTGTCGAAAAGCCGGCCGCAAAGGCCAGCACCATCCTTCGAAATAAAAAAATTATAATCAAAAAGAAACCGAGAAGCAAGGCAAGCCGACCGAGGTAGAGAAGAAGGCCGGAGCGGATGGCGCGGCGGCGGTCCGGGCCGAGGAAGCGGTTGAGGCTGCTTTTGAGCCAGAGAAAGCTGGCTGCCGAGAAGGCGCCGCCGACAAAGACGAAAAGCCCGACAAGTGGCCGGAAAAAGAGGAGCGTGGCGAGGGCGAGGACGAGCGAGACGGCCAGCACTTCGAGCGGGATGCGGCGAAGAATTCTCTCTTCGATGAGATTCTGGCCATTATGGGGATGGGTATTCTGGCTTTGGGTGTTGTCGGATGTATTCGATAAAGTCTCAGCGTTTTGGCTTTGCAAGCGGTCGGTCATTTTCGTCGTTCTCTTTGTCCTTTTCTATGCCCAATTTTTTGAGTCCCCGAAGAAGGCTGAGGAATCCAGAGACGATGCCGAGGACGGTGAAAATGGCCAGCAGCCACGGCCAGGTGCCGAAGATTTTATCGAGAAAGTAGCCAAGAGCCAGCCCGACCGCGATTGACGAGGGGAGCATCAACCCGAGCGAGCTCAGCTCGGCCAGGCGACGATAATTCATCCGCCGCCGTGGGACTTTCTTTTCTTCGGACATCATTTTCACCGGCTTTTCCGTCCCCATTGTTGCCCGCTCGCCGTAAAATGTCAAACCAGACAAATATGGAAGGTATTGCCTAAATCAGGATATGAAATCCAATGTGAAGAAAATGCATCGAAAAATTCCCGAAGCAAGTGTGTTGACCTCCTCTTTTATCTTCTCCCGCGGCTTGAGGAAATGCTGGACCAGCTTGCCAGTCGATTCAAATAAGGAAAGTATGGCTTAACCTGAAATTTCGGGAATTTTCAAAATACCTGATGGACTGCGTTCCAAATCAGGCCTCCCCTGCGCTTATTTCAGGTAGATAATCTCCACGTCTCCGAGAAATACGTTTCTGTCCTGGTGAAGCTCAGGCTTGTGCAAATCGTTGGTAAATTCGACTTCTAAGGTGTGTGCACCCGGAGTGATTTCAGGCGTCAGCAGGAGAGGCGTCCATTCCTCGAGAGTTAGCATCGTCTTTGCTATGGTCTTGCCATCCAATCTGATGATTACATAAGGTCCAACATGAAGGGCCTTTTGTCCCTTTAGAAACAAGCGAAGAGCGCGGGTTTCCTGGTCGGTTTCAAATTCGAGATGCCGCTTCCCGTTAGAAAAAAGAACCCGGCCGGGTTTTCCATCTGGAGCTCTCCATTGGCTGGAGGGAATTTTTTGAATGGCCTTTATTTTCTCAGCGGCCAGTTCTTCCGGATACCTGAACCATTCTTCTCCCAGGGCCACGGCGAGCTTTCTTGCATCCGGGATTCCAAGCTTGGACGGCAGCCAAGCCCGGTTTGTTTCGACCATCAGATGCACTCTTTTCCCCAGATATTCTGTGGTGTCAAGTGCAACTTCTTGCCATTCTCTTTTGCTTAAAATGATTTCTTTGAGGCAGGCCTTTTTCCGATAATTTCGGTCGGCCAGATAGAGGCGGACGCGAACCGGATGTTTCTCCAAATCAGGGTGAGAAGCGAGAACGGGGAGAACAACCGTCGGCCCTAAAATCTCCATTTCTAATCCAGCCTTTTCCTTTGCCCAGCGAAAAGAGAACAGCCTCTCATCTTTTTCCGGGCTATAAAGGCCAAAATCCTGCTCGAGCCCAAGTTTCTCGGTTCGGCTCTGGATGGATAAAGAATGAGCCGAGTTCCAGAGATGGGTAGCGCTAAAAGCGAGCACCACGACCAGACATGTCAGCTTAAATTTAGGGCTCAGGCCTACCCGTTCGGTGCTTATCTGTTTAGCGCTCGACAGAATAAAAATCAGGGCGGTAAGAAGCCACAGAAGATAGATAATTTCAAAGCCTCCGATGAAGCTATGGAATATAAAATTAACGCCGAGCGAAAGAATCCCTGAAATTATTCCTATGGCGACAAATGCGCCGCCGCGAGGCCCAAGATTGACTTTCTCCGGCTGTTTCCAGATTTTTTTCATCTGCCGGATAATCTCATAAAACAGCCAGAGGAGAAGAAAGAGCCCGATTAACCCGAGTTCCGAGCCAACCTGCAAGAAATAATTTTCAGCCGAATCTGTCCAGCGATGGGGATATTCCATGAGTTTTGAATAGTTGGGCAATTCGACGATGTAAGCTCCTACTCCGACGCCAGTTAAAGGATAATCTTTAACCATGGACAAGGCGATTCTCCAGAGCCGCAGTTTTTCGGTAAACAGCTCGGCTAAACTGATGTCGCCTCTTACAATTTTAAGGCTCCAGCTCAGCCTCTTGGCTAAAATTGTCTGTGTTTGAGCAGCAAACACGGCAACAAGGAAAAAGACAACGACGACGATGAAGGTTGCAGCCAGGGCAATTTTTTTCTTCTTGCTTATTCTCGAACTGGCCATGGCGAGTAAAAAAAATACAATCAGGGAGATTAACAAGGCCAGGAATCCGCTCCTCAAACCAGTCCAGGGAAAGACATAAATAGTGAGGACCATCAACCCCCAACAGAATGGCCTGAGCTTTCCTCTGTAAGATAGGGCCACGCCCAAAAGCAGAGGAAAACAAGCTGATAAAAAAGCGCCAAAGGAGTTGGGGTCCTTGAAAGTTGAATTGATCTGACTTTTAGCGACCCAGAAAGGCGTATTGCCTATTTTTATAGAAATGTGCCTCTGGACAACGGCAAAAACAAGCGAAATAAAAAGAGCCAGCGATAAAGCGATGAATATCCTCCTCCCGGCTTTCTGGTCTTTAAAGGAGTTTACCAGGATGAAAAAGAGAGCAAACCCTGTCAGGTAGTTCAAGGAAGTAAAAACAGTGCTCATGATTGCGCCGCCGGCCCGCACCGAATTGACGTTCACTACCAGGTCATGGATGCCGCTTGGCCCGAAAGGAAAGAAATTTGCATAGCGAAAGACTGTAATAATTGCCGAAGCCAGCACGATTAAGGAGAGTAGCAAGAGCGGCCTTGTAATGGGGAAGTCCTCTTTAAATTTATGGCCGAAGAACAATTTGTTTATCAGCCATCCGAAGAAGAAAGCGAGCGCCAGGACAAGGGCCGCAGGAGCATGGGGAATATCGGGAGTGATTCCGAATAAATACGGCAGATTATTGATTAAGGGGAAAGAAAAAATAAAGAAGAGCGCCCCCCATTCCACACTAAGCGCAGTTATTAAAACAATTATCAAAAGGATGGGGATAAGAGCAGCTTGAAAAGGTTTTGCAAGGGGGACATATTTATAATAGAAAAAGGCCAGTCCTGATAAATAGACGAACAGAGAGAGCGCCGACCAGATTTTCGGCCTAAGAACTGTACTCATAGTAGTACCACCCTTATTTTAAACTTATTTCCCCCCGATGCAAGAAAATAAGGGCGACTGATTAATAAGCGCCCCGTCTGGTAATCAGAACTTTTGCCGTCTTGAGGAGGATGACGATATCAAGCCAGAGCGACCAGTTTCTGACGTAGTATTCGTCCAGGAGGACGCGGTCCCTAAAAGAAAGGATGTTCCTCCCCCGCACCTGCCACAATCCTGTAATTCCAGGCTTAACAGTGGAAATAATATGGCAGCTTTCGCCGATGAGTTCTTTTTCTTCGGGCATGTATGGTCTGGGCCCTACCAAATTCATCTCTCTCTTAAAAAAATTGATGAAATTGGGCAGCTCGTCAAGGCTCAAGCGACGGATGATTCGTCCTATTCTGGTGACGCGGGGGTCGTTATTCTTGAGCTTCCTGAACTTCTCCCATTCTTCAGCCGCGGCAGGATTTTTTTGTAGATAATCCCTGAGCCTCTCCTCAGCGTCCAGATACATCGACCGGAATTTATAACACTTGAAAATTTTGCCTTTCAGGCCCAGTCTGTCTTGAATATAAAACATCGGACCCGGAGAACTGCGCTTGATAAGGATTCCTATGAACAGGAACAGGGGGAGCAGAAGCACAGCCGAAAAAAAGCCCACGATGAATTCAAAGATGCTTTTCAGGAAAATATTCCACCGCTTTGTCAAATTTCGGGCTATGGAAAGAGATAAGACATCTCCAAAGTTTTCAACTTCCACTCCCAGGGTAAAAATATTTCCCAAACGCGGAATAATGCGGATTGTTTCAGCTTCGTTCTCAACCAAAGTTAATATTCGGAATAGTTCCTCCTGAGGAACATGGGAAAGGGCAATAATCACATCTTTAACTCCCTTGGCATGGCTTAGCATTTTATAATCAACAAGTTCTCCGGCGATGTCTTGGCTTTCTCTCGCCTCGCCATCATGAGACCTTTCATAAGCCAGGAATGCAGCAACTTCGTATCCGAGAGTCTTATTTTTCTCGATTTCTCTGGCCACTAATCGAGCCACCTCATTCGTTCCTATAATGAACACTTTTTTTCTCCAGAGGTTGAGTTTAATCAACAATTTTTTTGTGTTTATCCGGATAATTGGAAATAGAATAAGGCTGATAAACCATGTCATCACCACGACAGCTCTGGAATAACGCTCGTATTCCCTTGTTACAAAGACAATCATCATTAACAAAACAAAAGATAAAGTTAAGCCTCTGGCGAGATGCCTGATTTCCTCCCAGAAAGCAAATCGTTTAGTGTATAGTTTTTCAAAGCCAAAAACCAAAATTACGATAAGAGCACCATACGAGAATACATATTTCGACTGAATCATTAAGGGAACAGGATCTCGGGCAAAAAGTGGAGAAAATTGGGGCAAAACATGGTCCCTAATGAGGTATGACAAAAGAAAAGAAAATAACAGTGCGACGATATCAGTTATGCCAAGAAAAAGAAGGCTCGCCAGCTTTTTGAGATTTAACATTTTTTCAGATGCAATTTTTTGTGCCAGATGACTTTTGGTTAGAGTTTCTGTTTCTCATGGTCTTTTTTTCAATTTGTCCTTTTCGATGATTGTATTTTAAGAAAGAGCAGATGATTTGACAAGGCATTCTTATTCAATATAATGAGCAAGGCCTAAAAAAGAAAGGGATAAATGGAAGGAAATCGGTATTCCAAGTCAATGAGTTAAAGTGGAAAAAATTGATGGTCGGAGGAAAAAAGAGAGGGAGACCCCGGATATCAGGCTTTCAATTTCTAAAAGGAGGCAAAAAATACTCAAATGGCAAAAATAAGCACCAAAAAGCCAATTTTTTTCGTGGCGATTTCAATCGGGCTATTTTTTCTCGGGTTATCGACAAGTTACCAATCAGCTGACCAGCCTAGAGTTTCGCCCTTAAATCAGGCATTTATAGGAGTTATGGCTGAGAAGAGTGTCTATCCACACTTTGGGTACATTCCACCTCCGATTGATATTAGTTATATTGATTACGTTGTTCCTCCAAAACCAGAAGTCCTTGTCCTTCCAGGGGCTTGGGATTGGAGAACCATGGGCAAAGTAACCCCTGTCAAGGATCAATCTTCTTGTGGAACTTGTTGGATATTTGGGACCATTGGGGCTTTCGAGGCTAGAATCTTGGTCGAAGAAGGAAGGGTTTTTGATTTTTCAGAACAGAATATTGCATGTTGCACCGATCCCTGCTGGGTTTATCTTCATGCAGACCGTTGTTCAGCAGGCGGATGGTCTTGGCTTGCCTTCGATACTTTATCCAAAAAGGGAGCCGTCCTGGAAACATGTGACCCCTATAATGTTTCAACTATAAACACCGAGCCTTGTCAAGAAGAGTGCCGACCTGTCAAGATGGGCATAGATTATTATATTATTACCGACGACGGGGCTAATATTAATGAGATCAAAGAAGCAATTTATACCTCTGGGCCTGTTACAGCAGCCTACTACCATACGTCATCGAGTGCCTATTGGTATCCCGGCTACATCTATTATTATCCAAGTTGCTCCAATTCTCCTAATCACCTCATTACGATTGTTGGATGGGATGATTGTATTCCTTGGCCGGACGGCACGGGAAGCGGAGCTTGGATAGTCAAAAATAGCTGGGGGACATCATGGGGAAATAACGGCTATTTCTATCTTTGTTATGGTTCAGCAAATATAAAAGAAGTCGCCTCTTATCGGCAGGAAGAATACAGGTTAGAACATATTTTATACTGGGATGAAGCAGGCTGGGTTAGCAATGCCGGATATGGAGATTCTGATGCCTGGATGAGCGGTTATTTCACCGCCGACGTCGCGGCTCAGATCACCCATGTTGACTTTTTTGCTGTCAGCCCTGGTGCCTCTTATAAAATTGAAATCCGAGACGGATACTTCGGCACACTACTGACGTCGCAGATGGGATACTGTGATAGGCCTGGATATCACTCCATAAACCTCTACAACCCAATTTCGGTAGCTAATGGGGAGGATTTTACAGTTGCCGTAAAACTCACTACCGCTGGATATAATTATCCAATTCCTGTTGAAAGGGTCTATTCTGGATTCTGCGAGCCTCCTATCCAGGCTGGCAAAACGTTTATCAAGAACAGTGATGGAGATTCATGGGCTGACACAGCATCATATGGATGGAATGCATGCATCAGGGTCCGTCTTGGGAGAGCGGCCTTATCGACAAAGCTTGGAGTTTTCAAGGATGGCTTATGGTACCTGGATTATAATAATAATGGCCTATGGGATGACATTCCGGGAGGAGATAAGCTATTCACCTTTGGTTCCTTTGGATATACTCCCATTTCTGGCGACTGGAACAAAGATATGCGGACAGAGATGGGGACATTCGTAGATGGGAAGAACTGGTTTCTTGATTACAATGGTAATGGTGTTTGGGATGGGGTGGCGGTTGACAAATCTTATGTCTTCGGGGCGAGTGGAGCGGGATTTATACCGGTAGCAGGGGACTGGAATGGAGACGGAAAAGCAAAGATAGGCGTTTTTGTCAACGGCAACTGGTATCTCGACTACAACGGTAACGGCGTCTGGGATGGAACACCTACTGATAAATATTACCATTTCGGCGCCTCGGGGTATTTACCAGTAACAGGTGATTGGAATGGGGATGGAAAGACAAAAATCGGAGTTGTTTATGGTAGCAAGAACTGGTTCCTTGATTATAACGGTAATGGCACCTGGGATGGGACGCCTACGGACACATCCTACTCCTTTGGCGCCAGCGGATACACGCCCGTTACGGGGGACTGGAATAGAGACGGGAAAGCAGAGATCGGGGTCTTCATCAACGGTAACTGGTTTCTCGACTACAACGGCAATGGTGTTTGGAATGGTACGCCAACCGATGTAGCTGCCAATTTCGGCTCCTCTGGGTACTTGCCAGTAGTAGGGAGATGGTAAGGTTTTCACAAGCGACCTTTAATGAATTCTCTCCCTGGTTATCATAAAGACAAGGTTAGGCGCGGTTCAGAATCAACCCCAAGAATTGACATATTCTTAACAAGTCTAGCGAGAAGGGTTCTTCCCAGAAAAGCGAGGATTATATTTCTTCGACTTTGCTATCTCCTTTTTGACATTATTGAAGTTGCCTTAGGATTGCGAGATAAAAATGTCCCTTGGAGAAGCAAAACCCTTGCTATTGGGAGAGGAGACTTTAAGGAGATTGGGCAAAAATTCCTGAATTATTTTATTGAGCTGGGCGATTTAAGACCGCACCATAAAGTCTTAGATGTGGGTTGTGGCTTGGGCCGAATGGCTATTCCGTTGACGACATATCTGGATGAGGGAGGCCTGTATGAAGGGTTTGATATAGATAAAGCGGCGATAGACTGGTGTGAAAACAGTATTTCTTTTCGACATTCAAATTTTCATTTTAGATGGGTCGATATCTTCAACAACGAATATAATCCAAAAGGGAAGTTTAAAGCATCTGAATACAAGTTTCCGTATGAAGACCAATTTTTCGATTTCATCTTTCTGACATCTGTCTTTACCCACATGTTGCCTGAGGGTCTAGAAAATTATTTATTTGAGATTGCAAGAGTCTTAAAAAAGGGCAAAAAGTGTCTTATCACTTATTTTTTGTTAAATGAAGAATCGCGGAAATTAATTCAGTCAGGTAAAAGTCAAGTTGATTTCAAGTACGATCATGGGAAATTTTGGACAATTGATAGGAATTTATTAGAGTTAGCCATCGCTTATGAAGAAGTTTTCGTTTTCAGTCTTTATGAGAAATATGGATTAAAAATTGAAGGCGTTTATTATGGCTCGTGGTGTGGAAGAAAGGAATTCTTAAACTATCAAGATATAATTATTGCCTCAAAAAATACATCATGAAATCTTTGCGGCAAGTCCAGGGGTTTTTAGAAAAACGGCTATGAGGTTGGCTTTTTTCTTTGCGGTGAAGATCAAAACATTAGAGGCGCCAGTTAAAGAGCAGGTTTGCCCTTGAGTTGAAAGGAATTGGGCGAAAGCTTGCCCCTCTCGTCTCGCAAATTTAGATAATTATCTTTTTCCAGGGCAAATCATCTTGAGCTTCTTTTATGAGACAATTGTCTGCAATAGCGCTCTTTTTGCTCAGCCAATAAAGCAATATGAAGACTTGCCGAGGAAGCTTCGCCTTAGGGGGGACATAACGCAACTGCCTGTGGAACCGGAGTTTTACATGCGGCGAAAGAGAATAAAAAATAGGTTTTTGCCTTGAATGATAATTGGAGAGA
>FWPV01005852.1_pt1 | contig 24160 bp, 16 predicted proteins | sample 2228371 | NCBI WGS metagenome assembly FWPV01 (sample SAMEA103939776, study PRJEB20133) | metagenome | reverse complement strand
CCTTGGGCCAGGGCGAGGACCCAGTCGAAGACGTCTTCGTCACCTCCGCTCCGTCTTTCGGCGGCGACGCCCGCATCTTCGAGGGAGCCTGGGAGGACGCTGGGGGCTATTTGACCGATCTGATGAACGCGCTTCTTCAGCTGCAAGGTCGGCCTTGGGTCGATCAGACGCTCGAAGAGGTGACGGCGCTCGTTTGGCTATCGGAAAACGTCGCGGACCGAGCGAAGGCCGAGAGGTACGCGGCCGGCGACGGTGTACCTCGCCAGCCCGTGGCGGTGACGGCACGGACGACCGAGTTCGGGAGCGCGGCGGTCACCTTCGATGTCCAGGAGCTTCTACGTCTAGGATTGACCGCCCGGGCCCTTCGCCCATTCGAATTCCAGATGGACATGGCCTCTGGCCTCGGAGACCAAACCCTAGGGCACACCGATTTGGAGCGGCGCCCGCTCGTCCGCGAGGGTCGACGGGTAATCGTCGCGTTACCAACAGCGATCAGCGCAGCCGTACGCCGCCACATCCTTGAGGCTGCTCATGCCGCCGGGGACGTGAAAGCGCTGCAGGCCGTCCTTGAGGCCCTTCAGCTGCACGAGATGCGGCAAGCGCTGGGAAACATCGGCGTAAAGCAGCTCGGGCCGCCCAAGACGCTCGCTCCTGGCATCTTCGCGTTGACGGGCGTTTTCGACGAAGGCGCTCACGCGATCGGCGTTCTGGTCGCTGACGACCTTGAAGACGTCATCGTGGATGGATTGCAGAGCGTCATGATGCTGATGTCGGCGCTGGAAGAGCCGGTCACGCAGCTCGAACGCGAGCTCGCCGGCCGTCCCGGATATCGCCGCGGTCTGACACTCGTCGTTCGAGGCGGCGTCGGTCGCGGCTACGCGGCGGGGTTTTCCGACGACCAGCCCGGCTGGCGGCGAACGAGCATTCCGCTAGGTGACCTGCGACGAATGTCTTGGGATCACGAGTTCTCGGCAATGCGGATTTGGAAGATCTGTGACCAGGAAGAGGCCCTAGAACAGAAGAAGTTCACGATGATGAACTTGAATGGCTTCCTGAACCTCTACGGCTATCTGGAGCAAACGCGTTTCAGTTTCGTCCCCGAGCAGTCGGATCCATCAGCTTTTGTCATGCTCGCCACCGACTATATCGGGCAGCTTCGCGTCCGGGTTAGGCAGGCTCTCGACCAGCACCGCGCACTCGGCCCCGACGGAGTAGGCCTCATCGACGTGCAGCGGCGCGCGCCCGAGGTCTACTTCGAAGAGCTGCGCGGTCTACCGCTCTACATCGCGTATCAAGACGCTCAACGCGGCGATATGCTCGCCTGTGTGAAAACGCCCATCCGGCCCTGGTGGGTCGAGCTTGCGGACGCTGGTTCCGGCAAGCGCGCGATCGGTCTAGCGTTCCGGATTTGGGACGCGGCCGGAAATTGGTTGGTGCGCTTGGCTCCGCGCGTGGAAGCGGAGCTTCCGAGCCTGCCAAGGGGCCCTTTGTCGATAAGGCTAGATTTCCCCGACATCGACAACTGGAGCGAAGCACGCGCCTTGACCGAAACATCGCGAGCGCGGCCGGCGTTCGAGATCGTCGACGGCGCTATCGTCGTTCGCACGGACGAGGCTGCGCTACGGGCCTATAGCGAGCCCACCAACGTCGGAGAACGCTTCCTGATCGCCGCGATCGCGCTTGGCGCGGCCGAGCTTGCCGGCGCGCCGCGTGACATGGCTTGGGCCGACGGAGTCGCCGACGAGATCGTTGTCTCCGATGAGGCGCGCTTCGTTCATGCGATACCGACATCGACGGCGCAGCAGATGATCCAAGCGGCGCTCCCGTTTCCGTCCCCTCGGCTGATCGAAGACGAAGATGTCGCCTGGTCGCGTCTGAATCTGGCGGCCCAGGCGGGCCGACCGACGCCGGGCCCGGTGCCCGCCGGCGAAGAAAGCGCCTTGCTGCAAGCAGCCGTTCTCCACCTTTGGGAGCAGATCCGCGCCAAACTCGTAACGCTTGATCGCCGAGGCGTCGTCGAACGTGCGCTCTTGAACCACGAAGCGATCGACAAGGACCGATCGGAGTGGGGACATACGGCTGCCGCCTTGCTGTCGCTTTATAAAGACCAGATCGACGTCGTTCGCGCATACAACGAGCGTGAAAGCGTCCGCGCCGCCGCCGGCACCGCAAGCCGCGCCATTGTTGAAATGGCCGTATGCACCTGCCCTACGCAAGGCGGCTTGCCGTGCACGGACATCGACCTGGATGGGCTTCTGGCCGATCTCGCGATGATGCTCGACTGTGCGGCCCAGTCCGACGCCTATCACTACCGCCTAGCCGAGGCACCGCTGAACGTAGCCAGCAACAGGGCCTTCGTGTTCGATTTTGGCTTTGTCCAAAACTTGCACCTGCCCTATCTCTACGCCCAACGGGAGCGCTCTTTTCGCGACACGGCCGAGGACTACGCCGAACCGTTCGAGCGCGCTCGAGCTACGGCCGACACGGCCCGCCCGAATCTCCCGGAAGGCTTCCGCGCCGCCATGCGCGCCGAGTATGGGATGAGCGTCGCTGATCTGGTCGGCTTCGCAGTCGAAATGGCGGAAGCCGCGCTTGAGGCCGGCCAGCCGATACTCGCCTTTCCAAAAAGCGAAATCCTCGCGTTTCTTTCCGGTGGCGAACGCGAGGAGGCCGTCGACGCCGAGGCCGCCTTTGCTGCCCTGACGCTTCTCCCTCGCACTCCGTGGAACGACCCCAATCCCGAAGGCGCGAAGGCGCGCGACTGGCAGCCCTGGCGCATGAACCGAAAATTGGCGCTGATCCGTCGCCCACTCGTGCAACTGGACGATTCCGCTGATCCAATCGTGATGGTCACGCCGGGCCTGCTCGACCGCGCCGTTCGCCGCGCGTTGGACACGTTGGACGGTCGTCTTCCGGCTGCGGCCTTCGACAGCGAAGCCATGGACAAGTGGATCGGGACGGTCGTTGACGAACGCGGCCATGCCTTTAATCACCGCGTCGCCGACGCCCTGAAGGCGCAGGGCTTCGAGGCGCGCGCGGACGTCAACCTCACCGAGCTGGGTGGGGGGAAGGTCCTGGGCGACGTCGACGTGCTTGCTTGGTCGGCTTCCACTGGCGAGGTGTGGCTGATCGAGTGCAAGCGTCTGATCATTGACCGTACGGTCGGCGAAATTGGCGAGCGCCTGGGCGACTACACCACCCGGGGCAAGAAAAAGAACGGCAAGCGAACGCCGATCCAAAGGCACTTGGATAGGGTTGTTTTCCTACAAGGAAATCCCGCGGGCTTGACGGCCATCACTGCAATAGCGGCGGATCGGTTGCGGATCCGGTCGGCGCTCGTCACCGACTCGATCGTGCCGATGCAGTTCACGTCCCGCATGCTGGATTTGGTCGATCGGGTCATTGACTATCGGACGCTCGACAAGGACTTCGCTACGCCGATCGCGCCATAGGCACCGGCGATCACGCCAAGGACGGCGGGCCGTCGGCGGCTTCTGGCGCGAACCACATCTCAAGATGGACGACGGCGATGGGCGAGAGCGACAGCGCCGTCCGGGGATGACGGCTGCAGAATAGGTCCTGGCCGCCGCCGAGGGGCTGGAAGTCATCAACGCTCAACGCTGCGTCGGGGCCCGATAGCAAGGCGGCGCGGATGGCTGGCCGGTGGGAGGTGGCGCTGTCCGAGATGGTATAGGCCACCATGCCGGCCAAGGACTGTCGGGTGTAGGGAGAGTCTTCAGTTAGAAAGCAGCCCAGCCCCTCCGCGGCGAGGTAACGTCCTGCGATGTCGCCCGGTGCCTGGATCGGCTTGGCCTCGATCGCTAGCTCCGGGGCTTCCTCGCCAGTTTGCGCATAGATGAAGAAATCAACTTTGCGCGAATGGCGCCCAGTGCGGGTTTCGCTTTCGATTAGATGCTCGGTGGCGAAAGCCACCTCGTTGACGCGCAGGAAGTGACCTAGTGGCAGTTGCGCCCGCAGCCGACGGGCGATGTGGCCCAGCTCCGCCGTCAGCGCGTCCTCTAGAGGCCGTCGGACCGCAGTGTTGCCCGATTTGCGCTTGGGCACGCCCAGCGCGCCGCGCTTCTGGCCGAATGCCGCCCAAGCCTGCGGCGTCTTCAACTCTCTTTCGGCCTGGCTCAGGATCTGGGCGGCATGTTCGACGAAACGCGCCCAAAGCTCGGCGCCGACGGGCGAATAGCCGTATCCGATCAAGACCTCCGAGAGGTCAGGTACGACGACGGGCGACGGGGTCACACACGCCCCGTCGAAAATGCGGTCATGATCTGGCGGCCGTCCGAGAAGGCGCTGTCGATCGTCCAGCGGAAGTATTCGAGGGGCTTGACGACCGTGACGGTGGCTGCCTCGGCGTCGTAGTGCAGGGTCAGGCTGTTGGTGAAGCTGTTGGCACCTGAACGGGCGTAGGTTGTCAGCGCCCTGACACACAGGAGGTCGTGCTGATCGAGATCGGTGGGAGCGTCCGGGTCAGGCATGCGCCTCCGTTTGTTGAACCGCGCGCCGACCGCTGCCACGCCCAACTTCAGATCGACGATCGAGTCCAGGTCGAAGGCGCCTTCCCGGCCGATCAGGTCCTCAAGAGTATGGCGAAGGACCCGAACGTAATTTGCGATCTCGTCGGTCTGGGGAGCCTTCAGCGCCTTGAGCGGGACCTCGCCGTCTTGGAAGCCGATTCGGAAGCCGATGAACTCCTTGACCGCCCGCTGGAGCTCGGGACCAACACCCAGGGCGTCCAAAATGTAGGCCTCCAACTCGGAGCCGCTTCGCGCGAGGATGCCGTCGATCCGCGGATCGTCCAGATCGACGATGGGCACGTACAGCGCCTTGAGGTCTTCCGGCTCGACGTTGCGACGGTCCATTAGCCAGCGGCGGCCGATGGTAGCGACGAGGTAGAGCGCCACCTTTGAGCGCAGGAAGCGACCCACCGCTTCCAGCAGCGTCTTTTCCCGTTCGGTGACCTCGCCAGCTGGCTTATCAAAGAATAGCGCCGTGGTGCTGGAGGTGTAGCCGGTGGGCTTGTCGATCACCCGAATGTTCTTGAGGTTTCGAGGGATCAGCAGGACGTTCCCGCCAAACCGGTTACGATAAGCTGGCCGCACCCGCGCCCATTGCGCCTCGGGCAGCGTATCCGAAGCGCTGGAACCGGCGGCATCGAAGTCGAGTCCGACCAGTTGGGCCTGGACCGCGTAGTCTTGCGGGTCCTCAGTGGGGGCGTCGATCAGATAGGCGCGATCTACCCCGGTTTCTGCCGAATTCCCGCCGCGGCTAATCCGGGCATTAAGGCGCTGGCCCAGGCTTTCCAATGTTGCCAGCCGATCTAGCAGCACGCCGTCCTCAAGCAACTGGTGGACCTGCCGATCGATCGGCCGAAGCATGAACGCTTCAAACCACCCCCTCGGATTGCGCGCGAGGCTCTCGTGGCGCACGGTCTGAACGTCGGCGCGGTCCAGCACCACGGTCCAAGGCCATTCCTTGCGCGCCATCGGTTGGCCCACCGATAGCGGCGAGTAGATCCACGCGGTGTCGCGGCTGAGCGGCGGCCGGGCCTGGATGAGGGCGGCAACGACGGCCTGGCGCGCGCTTGAGAACAGCCGGTAGCGCAGATGCGCGAAATTGGCCGCGCCCAGCACGGTGTACCGCTTTGCCAGTTCACGCCGGAACGGCCAGGACGTCGGGTTGATGAAGCTCTTGGCCGGCAGCAGAAAGGCCAGCAGACCGCCCGGCTTGAGATGCTGAGTCATCGCCTTCCAGACGAATAGCTCGGCGGCTTGGTCCTTGCCGATGGGAATGTATAACGCGTCGTTGGCCTGCCAGGCGCGCGCGGCGTCGGACCCGAGCTTGGCCAAGCTCTGCCAGGGGGGATTACCAACCACGCAGTCGACTTGCGTTGGCAACGCCCGGGCCGAGACGTCGTCGAAAAAGTCGCTGGGAAAAAGGTTCTTGCCGATCAAGGCAGGAAACAGCTTTTCAGGTTCTTGCCCGGCCGCCACGCGACTAAGGTCGCGCGGGTCCACATAGTCCAGCAGGGTGAGATAGAGGCTGAACGCGGCCACGTGACAGGCGTCGCGATTGCGCTCGACCCCGAAAATGTTGCGGACCAAAAGGCCGCGCAGATCGCTTATGCTGAGGCGTGCGGCGGCCCGTGTGGACCGTGAGCGCTCGATGATCCGGCGGTAGGCGCCGACTAGGAAGACGCCCGAGCCCGCGGCCGGATCGAGAACCGATGTCCCATCCGTCAGCTTCAGCTGCTCCTCGACGCGATCGAGCATGAAGTCGACCAGATAGGGCGGCGTGTAGAAGGCGCCCGAGCGCCGGCGCTCCCCTGCCCTCAGGTTCTCCAGGAACTGCTCGTAGACGGCCGACAAGGTCTCGGTGCGCAGGGCGCCTAGATAGAAATCCAGGAAGCTGAGTTGCACCCCGCCCGAATGCAGGGGCTCGGCGCCGTGCTTCATCACCCGCCGCACGAGATTGACGTGGCTGGCACCAATTTCGCCGCGTTCTTCAGCGGTCATCGGGAAGATGCTGCCGTTGAAGATCGAGTCCAGGTCGTCGAACATTCGCCAAGTCGACGCGCACAACCAGTCTCTGTGCTGGTCGCCTAGCGTGATGTCCGCATGGCCCCGACTATCGAGCCAGTCCTGATTGATGATACCGCGATCGCTGAGGAAGTAGATATAGAGGAAACGGCCGATCAGGCCGTTGGCTGCGCTCGCCGACAACGGGGTCTCTACGCCCCGCCCACGGATGAGGACGTCGCTGAGCGCTTCTAGGCTGTCGATCAGCCTTTGGTCGACCCGCCCCGCCACGTCGATGGAATGGTCTCGCCAGAACAGCGACGTCCGAAGGCGCGGGGAGCGCAGATCCCAAAGCTCTCCGACTGGATCAGTGAGATCCAGGATTTGGTAGGGCGTTGATGGGAGCGCGGCCACGGCGCTGGCGTCGAACCATCGCACCGAGGCAGTCCAGTTTTGTTGGGTGAACGAGAACCCTGAGCAGACCACCACACGCTCTGGACAGGCGATAACCAGGAATGGCGTGAGCCCCTGGCTCCAAACGCGCCGGTGAATCTCCTGGGCCTCGATTGGGTCTTCGGCGATTGCCACGAACACCAGCGGTGTCGTGACCTCCACGGCCCCCTCGCCAGGCCTGGTCAGACAGAAGGCCCCGACCACGCCCATCTCGTCGCGGGCCTGTTGCAGCGCAAATCGGTGAACGGCTAAGGCATCAAAGCCCGCCGCCGAGACCCAGCCGGCACCTTGGGCGTAGCCCAACTTTCCGATGAGGATCTCGACCAAGCGAAGGCCGGGAGCGTGAGGCGGCAAAGTCATCGCACAGCCACTGCGGGGAAGAGCGGCAGCTGCGCCATCGGTTCGGCCACGGCGAGCGCTGCGGAGATCGCGTCCAGGTGCGGTTGCAGGGCGACCACGAAGCTCGCCTCGCTAAGATCCAGACGCATGTCGGCGGCCCGTCGCAGGCTGGGAGCGCTCGCCGCGTCAATGATCAGCACCATGCCGCTCAGAGCGTGGAAAGGCTGGCCGATCAGCTGCTGCTGCAAGGCTGCCATGGCCGACTTGTAGGCTTCAAGCTCCACGTGTAGGCGATCGCGCAGAGTCGCGGCGATCCGCAGAACAAGCAAAGTGCGCCAGGAAAAGCGCGCCTGAGTGCCCTTTCCGCGGGCGGCGACGTCGGGGGCGACCAAGCCGCGACGGCCGGTCCATTCTCGGAGACGGTCGGCCGAGAGCTCGGTGACGATTAAGGCGTCCTTGGATCCGACGAGTCGCACATTGAGTCCCATTGACAGTAGGCACTCGTCTTGCCCCACCGAATGGGTACCATACCCATTCTGGAGGGTAAAGCTGGCCGGGTTCGAGAGGTTGGTTGGGATGCCGGATTGATCGGCGCGGCCGGATGTGAGCCCCTTCCAAGGTCAGAGAGAGTCAGTTTCGCCGGTGCCGGCGTCGTCATGGCCACCGCCGGGAAGCGGACTCTTCCAATGTCGCCTAAGAGTCAGGGCTGGCCTTCGCACAGGAGCTAGCAGCTTGTGCTCCGCCCCCGATCGGCAGAGTCTCCCGCAAGCCTATTCTCCGCATAGTGGGCCTTTTTACTACGCGCGCTTGTTTGAGCACGCGACGAGGGCGCTCCCCGACCGCTCGGTGCTTCCTCTCAAATTCAGGACATTGGCTGCCTTGGGCAGATGTCACCATCTAGTCAAACTGCCGCAAGCCAACATCAGGCTTCAGGCGTTATCTGGCTCGCGGCTGGCTCCAGCGCTGAGGCCGACTCAGCTGAGAAGTTAGGAACGAATGCTTTGGTACAGCCTTATCAGGCTCGGTTCAGTGTGCGCGTCGTGAACTCGCCCACTAAAGCGTCGAGTTCCAGATAGATCCCCATGCTCATCCCCCGATCTGAACAGAAGAACGCTTCGGCGTCGTCGTGTTCGAGGAATGCTTGTACAGAGAGATTGAACCCTCCCGAGCTTCTCAGGGCCCGCTGCAGGGCGGGGCTACCGCGCCCCAGAACGATCTGGCCCAGCAGAGTGTTTTCAAGCACTTCTGCAGGGGAGCGCGTCGGAGGCCGCTGCACCGGCTCAGCAGTCGCGCGTGTGTGAGTCACCGGCTCCTCAACCAGGGTAGACAATTGCGACGGGCGGTAGACGAAGCCGGTGCCTGTCGCCGAGCCGTGAACCAGAATCGTAAACGCGTTGAGCGTGTCGACGATCTCGAAATATTCCCGAAGGCGGAGGCCAGGGACAGTCTGGAAGCGCTCTTCGCTGTCAGCGTCCGCCAGGAAGTCCAGTGCAGTCACGTTGAACAGAGCCGACTGGGCCACACAGGCCAGAAGCAGCGCGCTGGCGTCGGCGCTGCGGATGACCTGAGCCAGCGAGACGGTCGACAGAAGCTCTTCTGGGCTCTTCGAAAGGTCTAGCGCCGGCAGGGTCTTTGAAGATCTCTGAGGACCGGAAATCCGCCGGAAGGCTACCCGCGAGCGGCGTCCCCGAGAAGCGTCGGGCAGTTCGACCACCACTTCGGACCAGCCGACGTCTGTGTCGACAGCTTGGTGATCTGAGATCGCCGACTGCAGCCTCCGCGCGCCCTCCAGCAGATAATCATGCTCAGAAAACACAGGCTGAGACTGCTCGATAGCCTCCCATCCATCGGCATCGTCAGCATCCGCTTCGATCAGTCCAGACATCCGTCATCCCGCAGGCGGTTGCGCATTCTGCTTCCAGCCTCGCACGATCGCTGAGCGGCGGCTAGATCGCGGCGCGTCCGCTTCTGTCGTAGCCGGCTACCTACGTACCAAAATTACCAAGCTTGGCGCTTGTCATGTCTTGGTTGAGAAACGAGAGTGTCTGTCGGAGGGAGCGTTCAGGTTGCGAGCAGGGGGTAAGGTCCAGGTGTGTCCCGGGGGGCGTTGCACGACGTATCCCGCTGACTGTGCCTGCCTGATGCCTTCTGTGGAGGCGTCCCGATGAGTGAGGCCGCGCATGCGCCGCTTGGCGGTCTTTTTCGGATGGCCGTCGTGTCTGGCACGCCAGCGCTGGTGTTGACGCATTTGAGGCGTGGAGCCAACGTCAACGCCCGTGACGCTGGCGGCACAACGCCCCTGATGCTCGCCGTGGCGCGGGGAAGGGCGGATATCTGCCAGCTGCTGCTGGACGAGGGCGCCGACCCTCGACTGGTGGATGCGGCCGGTCGTTCTGTTCTCTTTTACGCGCAGCCTGGTGCTTACGCCTGGGTTTCCGAGCTGATCCCTGTTGCGGCCGAAGGCCTTCCGGCGGCGGTGGAGAATTCTCCAGCCATTGAACCGGCCAAACTGATCGCGGCCTATTCGCCCGATAGCGGCGTAGCCGCGCTGACCCAAGCCAAAGCCCTCGACAAGGACGGTGTGGACGATGACGGCGGCTGGGAGCCTGAGGAGTTCTCCGCCGCGCCGGCCGACGACGCCAGTCTGCGCCAGACGACCGCCGAGCTCCAGGTCAAGATCGCGCTCCATCGGTCGATCGATAGTGATCCCGACTGGGCCGATATCGAAATCGATCTGCCATCGCCCACGCCCCGCCGTATCAGGAACCCGGTTCGGCTGCGCGAACTAGAGCGGATGCGCGGCGTCTTCCGGCGCGCTCTTGCGCAGGGCAGCTATGCGCCCGAGGACATCGAGGCGGCGCTGGTCGGCGACCCGGCGGAAGACGAGGGCGCTCTTCGCCGGCTTCGCGCGGCGTCCGACACGCTGGCGGCGCTGGGGACTGTGCGCGAAGACTGGGATGACTGGCGCCCCGCAGGCGCGTCCGGGCGTAGCCGGCTGTCAGCCAATGCGCTCGACGAGGCCTGCGAATACTTTGAACTCCACTGGAGCCGCGAGGACATCGTCGATGCCGCGCTTCGTCGACTGGCGAAATTTCCGCCCGCTAAGGCTGAAGAGGATCGTGAGGCTTGGCGCCGCTATGATCTGGCTCTGCAGTCCCTGTGCGCGGCGATCGCTGACAGCCCCAGCGCCTGCGCTGGTCTGGCCGCAGAGCTGCGGGCCCAGGCAAGGCGACTTGTCTGGATCGACAGAGGCGGCGGCCAGGGCGAAGAATATGGCGGCGAGCCCAGCGATGACGGGATGGAGGCCGAAGAGCGCCTTCGCGCGGAAGTTCCGGCGCACGGCTGGTCCGAAGGCCAGCTCGCCGAAGCCGCGGCGACGCTACTCCAGCTTTCCCAGTTGCAGGGACCAGCGCCAAGCCTTTCTGGCAGGCCTTGGCGACCGCAGGCTACCAGGCAGCCTGCTTACTCTCGTTTCCGGACTTGATGATGTGGCGTCGACCAGAGCTGCGTTGCGCTCGTTCCTGAAAGCCAGAGACGCCCTCTTTGACGCCAACAGCCGGCTGGCGATGTGGCTGGCGCGCCGCTACGGCTGGAGCCGTCTGCCGCTGGAGGATCGTTACCAGGAGGCGTGCCAGGGCCTTCTTCGGGCAATTGACCGCTTCGACTCCCGGCGCGGGAATAAGTTCTCTTCCTATGCTGTCTGGTGGATCCGTCAGTCAGTGACGCGGGCGATCTGGGATCTTGAGCGGATCATTCGCCTGCCGGTCCACCTGCAGGAGACGCTGCGCCGGGTTGATCGACAAACCGAGCTGCTGACCTACCAGCTTGGTCGCGAGCCCACGACCGCTGAAGTTGCCCAGCGTCTGGCGCTGGATCCTGAGCGTCTCATCAAGCTGCTGCGCGGACGCGCCGACGCGGTGTTGCTGGAGGATCTGGCGCAGGCCGAACAGGCTGATCATCCAGCTCAGAGCTTTTCGGGCTGCGAGGCCGAGCCTGAGCTCGGCCTAATCCGCGCTCAGCTGGAGGCGATGATACGCGCAATTCTAGTCGAGCTGCCCCCGCGCGAGGAGCGGATCGTAAGACAGCGTTTTGGCCTCAACCTGCAGTCCGACATGACGCTTGAGGAGATCGGCGTCACGGTCGACGTGACTCGTGAGCGTATCCGTCAGATTGAAGCCAAGGCGCTGCGGCGCATGATCCATCCATCAAGATCCCGCAGGCTCCGGCCGTTCCTTGAGGGAGGCGTATGAGCCAGGATCGCAAACTCTATGCGCCGCCCCGCGCCGGGGCGATGATCGAGGCACTTCGCGGCCTCGGCTATTCAGCCGCCACGGCCTTGGCCGACATCATCGACAACAGCATCGCAGCCGGCGCCGATGACGTTCAGCTACTGTTTGTCTGGTCCGGCCAAGCCAGCCACGTCCGCATCATAGATAATGGCTGCGGCATGGACGAGGGTGGACTGGAGCAGGCGATGCGTCTTGGCGCGCGCAGCCCGCTTGAGGCGCGCAATCCTGATGACCTTGGTAGGTTTGGGCTTGGCCTCAAGACCGCCTCGTTTTCCCAAGCCCGTCGCTTGACCCTTGCCTCTCGACGTGCAGACGCCATTCACGCGCTGCGCTGGGATCTCGATCGGCTCGAAGACGATCCTGAGAGCGACGGCTGGTACATGCTGGAAGGCTGCGCACCGGGCTCTGAGCATTTGCTAGCGCCGCTGGACGGGCTCGACCACGGTACACTCGTCCTCTGGGAAAACCTCGACCGTATCGTCACGCACGGCTTCACCGATCAAAGCCTGCGCGACCTCCTCGACGTGGTCGAGACTCATCTTGGCATGGTCTTCCACCGCTATCTTGAGGGCGCGCGCCCGCGCCTTCGCCTGTCCATCAACGGCGAGGCGGTACGACCCTGGGATCCCTTCCTAACCAGCCACCCGGCGACCTGGTCTTCGCCCGAGGCTCAGATGGGGCCTGGTCGTCAGATCACTGTCCAGGCCCATGTCCTGCCTCACCAGGACCGGCTGGACACTCGCACTCACGAGGCGGCGGCCGGGCCGAGCGGTTGGACCTCTCAGCAAGGGTTCTATGTCTATCGAAACGAGCGTCTGCTCGTGGCCGGCGGCTGGCTAGGCCTGGGATCTCCGCGGCCCTGGACGCGCGATGAAAGCTGCCGATTGGCCCGTATCCGCATCGATCTGCCCAACAACCTGGACGGCGACTGGAAGATCGATGTCCGTAAGTCGACGGCCCGTCCGCCGGCAAATCTGCGCCGCCAGCTGACGCAGCTGGCCGACGAGACCCGCAACCGCGCGCGCCGGGTCTTTGCCCACCGCGGACGTGCCCAGCGTGGTCCCAATGCCCCGCCACTGGTCGAGGCCTGGCGGGTCGAGCGGCTGAAGAGCGGCGTCCACTACCGCATCGATGAGGACCACCCCGCCGTCGCCGCCGTCCTTGAACGCGCCGGCCCCATGGCGGCCGACATTCACGCCATGCTCAGGATCATCGAACAGACCGTTCCAGTGCAGCGGATCTGGCTGGATACGGCCGAGGCGAAGGAGACGCCCAGGACCGGCTTTGCAGGCGAACCGCCAGCGCTCGTGCGCGAGACCCTGCGGACCGTCTATCGCGGTCTCGTCCGGCGGCGCGGCTTCTCCCACGAGCGCGCCGTCGAGAAGCTGCTGAACACCGAGCCCTTCAACGACTACCCAGAGCTGGTGAAGGCTCTGATCAAGGACGCAGACAAATGAGCGACAATCGCCGGCGGGTCGTGAAGATGGTCCAGGAGCTGCTTCTGGATGATGAGGACGAAGGCCAGATCACCGCGTCACTGATCCAGGAAAAGATCGATCAGGTCCTGACCATGCGTCCGCGCTGGGGCGAGGACCTCGACCGCCAGAGCGTCGTTGACGAGCTTATCCGCCGCTTCAGCGTCTGGGTAGGGGACGATGCGACCCTGTCGAACGGGGCCGGACACGAGCCGTGGCTCAACGCTGCGCGCAAGCGCGACTGGCGCTACTGGCAGCGATATCAGGAATGGTCTGAAGCCCGCCTGCCGGCCAGCGCCGTTGAGGCGATGGACCGCGCCACCGACAATGTCCTGGGCCAGCTTGAAGACCCATTGCGCGAGGGGCCCTGGGACCGTCGTGGCCTGGTCGTCGGGCACGTGCAGTCGGGTAAGACCGGCAATTACACTGGCCTGATCTGCAAGGCCGCCGACGCTGGCTACAAAATCATCATCGTTCTTGCGGGTATCCATAATAACCTGCGCTCGCAGACACAGATGCGTCTGGACGAGGGCTTCCTTGGTTATGAGACCCGCCCACTTTCGGACGAGCTGCGGATCATCGGGGTGGGGGAGATTGATCGCGACGCGGCGATTCGCCCAAACAGCGGCACCGATCGCACCGAAAGTGGCGATTTCAACGCCCGCGCCTCGCGTCTCGCGATCTCGCCCGAACAGCGACCGTGGTTGTTCGTGGTCAAGAAGAACAAGACGATCCTGGAGCGGCTCAACAAGTGGATCCGCACCCATGTCGCCGACGCGAAGGATCCCGAGACCGGGCGGCCGATCGTAACCCATCTGCCTCTGCTGGTGATCGACGACGAGGCTGACAACGCCTCGGTGGATACCGGCGAAGTGATCTTCGACGAGACCGGAAACCCCGATCCAGAGCACCAGCCTACCGCGATCAACAAGCTGATCCGCCGCATCCTGCATAACTTTCAGCGCTCGGCTTATGTCGGCTACACCGCGACGCCGTTCGCCAACATCTTCATCCACGAGCGTGGCAAGACCCGGGAGGAGGGGCCTGACCTTTTCCCCGAGAGCTTCATCGTCAGCCTATCGGCACCCTCCAACTACATTGGCCCGGCTCGTGTGTTTGGCCTGCGCCGCGGTGAGGGGCTGGAGGGGCTGCCTCTGGTCAAGCCGGTCAGTGACTTCGTCGACACCCCCCCCGACGCGATGGAAGACAAGACTGCGAAGATCGGCTGGATGCCGGTCGGTCATCAGAATGGCCATACGCCTCTCTACAAGGGGCAGCATGAGCTGCCCCCATCCCTATGTGAGGCTGTGGACTCCTTTGTCCTAGCGTGCGCAGCCCGTAACGCCCGCGGTCAGGCTGACCAACACAGCTCGATGCTGGTCCACGTCACGCGTTTCAACAGTGTTCAGCAGGCCGTAAAAGCTCAGATCGACACCTACGTTAAGGATCTGCGTCAACGGTTGAAGCGTCGTGTCGGACATGAGCCAGCGCTTGCTAGGCTTGAGGCGCTCTGGACCAGTGATTTCGAGCCGACGACGATCAGAGTCGCGATGGGCGATGATCATACAGCTGCCCTTGAGTCTCTGACTTGGTCGGATGTGTCTGCGCATCTCCTGGATGTCCTGACCGACATTGAAGTGCGCATGATCAACGGCTCGGCCAAGGACGCACTGGACTATGCCGAGCGAGGCGCTGCCGCGCTGAAAGTGATCGCCATCGGCGGCGACAAGCTGGCTCGGGGGCTGACGCTGGAAGGGCTGACCACAAGCTACTTCCTGCGTGCCTCGAAGATGTACGACACCCTGATGCAGATGGGGCGTTGGTTCGGCTATCGCCCTGGCTATATCGATCTGTGCCGCCTCTATACCACCAGCGAACTGATCGACTGGTTCAAGCATATCGCCGACGCAGCTGAGGAACTGCGCGAAGAGTTTGACGTCATGGCCGCGACGGGCTCAACGCCGCGTGATTATGGGCTCAAGGTCCAGTCCCACCCTGTGCTGCTTGTGACCTCGCGTCTGAAGATGCGGACGGCCCGCGAGCTTCTTATTTCGTTTAGCGGGCATGTGCTCGAAACCATTAATCTGCATTCGGATAAGGCCAAGCTCGCCAGCAATCTGCGACAGACCAGAGGTCTTCTGCAGGAACTTGGTCCTCCTCCTGGGGGCGGAAAGATTGAGCGTGAGCGTCCTGGCGGCAGGCAAGTCTGGCAGGGGGCAATGTGGGATGACGTTCCCGCCGCCCTCGTTGTCGACTTCTTCCGAGGCTATGCTACCCATCCCAATGCGATGAAAGTCAACAGCGCCCAGATTGCGCAGTTCATCGAGGGTATGAACGCCAGCCGCGAGCTTACCGACTGGACCGTTGCGGTAATCGGCGGCGGCGAGGGCGGCGAGGTCGAACTCACGCCGGAGCTAAAGATCAACGCTCTGGTGCGCTCGCGTAGTGAAGGTGATGTGGGTTACACGATCGGCCGGCTTCTCTCGCCACGCGATGAGGCTATCGATCTGTCCAGCGACGCTTGGCAGGCGGCACTGGACATGAGCCGCAAGGCTTGGCGTGGCGATGCGGGACGTATGGAAAAGTCAGCGGAACCCACAGCCCCAGGCGGCCCGGCAATCCGGGAGATCCGGGGCAAGGGCGCCGAGGGGGTGCCAGCGCACCCCGAGCGGGGTCTGCTGCTGCTCTACGCCATTGCGCCGAGAAAGGGCGATATCGGCCTTGATGGTGAGCCGGTAATCGCCTTCGGCGTCAGCTTCCCTGGCAGCAAGGCTGGCGTGAAGGTGTCGTATAAGGTCAATAATACCGCCTGGGAGCAGGATTATGGCGCATCGGAATGATGTGACTGAGATCGCTGCGGCCTGGACGGCTCTGCGCGGGCAAAGCGGAGAAGGGCGGGGCTGGCGTACGATCGCGCTGGCCGATCATGAGACTTGGCAGCTTACAGCTGGCGTGCGCTACCCTGCCGGCGAGGAGGCTATCCTCGTGGGTTTTGCCGCCAACTCACCAGCAGCCGACACCGTGCTGCCGCGTGGCGCCGGGTTTATGGTCGAGCGGGCGAGAAAGCTGGAAGGTCCTCGCATAGCTGTCGTGATCGCCCTGACCCGCGAGCCTACCGCTAGCCTTGAGCTCTTTGCAGCCATGGTCGAGGATGTGACCCAGCTGCTACATCGCAATGAGACAAGCGCACCCGCCCGTCTGCTGCAGATCTTCATCGGCCGTATCCGCGCCTGGCAGAACTTCATGTCGCGGCCGAAGTCGTTCCGTATGAGCGATGAGACTGAGCTCGGGCTCTTTGGCGAGCTCGTCCTGCTCGAGGCGCTACTGGATGCCGGCGTTCCTGATGCCGATGCAGTCGCCTGCTGGCAGGGCCCATTTGACGGCTTGCACGATCTGGCCTTCGAGGGCGGAGCGATAGAGGTTAAAACCACCCAGTCTGCTGCGGGCTTTCCTGTGCGGATCAGCTCTCTGGAGCAGCTGGACGAAGCTATCGTCCCCTTGCTCTTTCTGGCCGGCGTGCGGGCTGTCCTGCGCACTGACGGTGAGACTCTGCCAGAACTCGCCAGCCGCCTTGGTCAGCGTCTGGCCCCTGCGGTTCAGGCCAGCTTTAACATGCGGCTGCTGCACGCCGGCTACGACCCTGCCCTGGCCGACGAACACGTCCGCCGACTTGACTGTGTAGAGCTGCGGCTGGTGGAGATCGGCGGGGATATTCCACGTCTGGCCCGATCGACCCTGTCGCCCGCCATCCGCGCGGCCGTTTACGACCTTGACCTTGATCTCATCGACGCTACGCGCCTGGACTTGGCCGCAGCGCTTTCCCAGCTTGGATGCGTGCCGTAATGACGCTCGAAGAATTCCTCGATCAGACCCAGGGCGCGGTACGGGCTGAGGTGGAAGCCCGCTCGGGCGAGATGGGGACGCCTTTTCCCTATCCTGAGATGGTCTTCACCGAGATCGTCATGCAGCACATGGCCGATATCGGCATGTCGCATGAGCCGCAGATCTGCCACCACATCTCCAAGGCCGGTAACGCCACGCTGCGTCTGAGTGGCTATGCTGTGTCAGAGGAAGCCGATCAGCTCGATCTTTTCGTCAGCCTCTATGAGGGCGTTGATGAGGTTACGCCCGTTTCCGACGCCGAGACGAAGGCTGCAGCTGAGCAGTGCACGCGGTTTCTTGCCCGCTGCGTCGAGGGCAGGCTCACGACAACGCTGGACCCGTCCAACGAGGCCTACGCGCTCGCCGAGACAGTCCAGGCCTGTTACCCCGAACTCAATCAGATCCGGATCTACGTCCTCACAGACCGAGTCGGTAAATCCAAGTCCTTCAAGTCGCGTGAGATCGCGGGCAAGACCATCAGGCTTGAGGTCATGGATATCGAGCGCCTTTATCGGCACTGGTCAGAAGGCAAGCCGCGCGACGAACTCGTCGTTAACTTTGAAGAAGTCTGCGGCGGCGCCCTGCCATGCGTCTACGTGGCCGAGGAAAACGCCGAATACGAGTATGCGCTGACGGCCATTCCTGGTCGCGCGCTCGAGTTCGTCTACGAGAAGTACGGCGCGCGCCTTCTGGAAGCCAATGTCCGCTCGTTTCTCAGCGTGACGGGAAAGGTGAACCGGGGCATCCGCGATACCCTGAAGGCCACGCCCGATCGCTTCATGGCCTACAACAACGGTATCGTGCTGGTCGCCGACGAGGCTCGCATGGGCCGGACAGCCGATGGAGGCCCAGGCCTTATCTGGCTCAAGGGCATGCAGATCGTTAACGGTGGCCAGACGACCGCCTCGATCTACTTCACGCGCAAGAAAGACGCACGGGTGGACCTTGGCCGCGTGCGCGTGCCGGCCAAGATCATCGTCCTGCGCTCAAGCGATGCGGCCGCCGAAGAGCGCTTGATCGCTGACATCTCCAGGTTCGCCAACAGCCAGAACGCCGTGAAGGTGTCAGACCTTTCAGCCAACAAGCCTTTCCACGTCGAGCTCGAGAAACTGGCCATGACCACCTACACGCCCGACGGCGTGGGGCGCTGGTTCTATGAGCGCGCCGCCGGCAGCTACAATGTACTGCTGGCGCGTGAAGGCACGACGCCAGCCAAGCTCCGCAAGCTCAAGGAAACAATCCCGACCGCGCGCAAGATCACCAAGACCGACTTGGCCAAGTACCTCAATGCCTGGGAGGGGCAACCCCATATCGCCAGCCTTGGCGCCCAGAAGAACTTCGAGCGCTTCATGGAGGCGCTCAGCGAGGCTGATGATCAAACGCTGCCGGACCTGACAGTCTTCAAGCATATGGTCGCCAAGGCGATCATCTTCCGTACAGCTCATCGTCTCACAAAGCCGTTCCGCCAAGTGCAGGCGCAACTAGCTGCCTACGTTGTCTCTCTGCTCGCTACGCGGCTGGGTGACAGGATTTCGCTGGATCTGGTCTGGCAACAGCAGGGGCTATCACCTGCGTTTGAGGCCCTCATTTCCGACTGGCTGGCCCGGACATACGAGATTATCCGCGAGACCGGGGGAGAGCGTCTGCCATCTGAATGGGTCAAGAAACCGGAGTGTTGGGCGCTGGTGCAAAAAGGGGTGTTTCCCGAAGGCGAGGTGAATATTCGGGAAATTCAATTCTCAACGAGTGCTTGAACCTACGCTCGTCCGCTAATACTTTCAACAGGCGCGAGAATGTGGAGGCGCTCGTTCCCACTCGGCCAGAACACCATGAATCGGGCCTCGGGGAAATCTTCAGACGCGCACGTCAGTTCGATGAGGCGATCTCGGTAGATTTCCACTCTGCTTTCGGCCGCCGATTTTCGCAGCAGCGCCTCGAGCGCGCGCGGGGCCTCACTCATGGCAAGTTGCGAAAGTGGCAGCATCTTATCCGCAAACGGATAGAGGCCATCGGGCAGTCCGTCGTTCAAGTCGCCTCCTAGAGCAGCCTAGTTAACCGATAGGCGATACGCTACAATGGCGTCAGTCGCGATACTCGTAAAATGTTACCCCACTCGCAGGCTTTGTTGACGGCAGTGGATGCGACAAGACGGTGTATTGGCGAGCGACACATCTCTAGGTAAGCCGCAAAAATACACACTTCTGTTGACCCGCCCAGCCGCCCAGGACGATTGTCGCTCGGGAACAAAAGGTGATTCGATGAGTGGCTCCGTTCGCATCCAGGTTCTCATGCGCCCTGATGAAGCCGGCCGCTTCGAGCGCTACTGCGACGCTCGAGGGCATAAGAAGTCGACGCTTATTGCTAGGCTGATCCGTGAGTACCTGGAGCGGGAAGGTTACGGCGCTCGGGCTGCGGACGCCTCTGAGTTGGCGACGCGATGAGAAACCGTTCCCAGATCCTCCAGAAAAAGATTGAACGCATCCGCGCGGGAGCGCAGCCACGCGTACTTGATCTTTTTTCGGGGTGCGGCGGCATATCGCTCGGCTTTAAGGCGGCTGGCTTCGAGATAGCTGCCGCTGTCGAGTTCGACGTAGACGCGGCCAAGTCCCACGGTGCGAACTTTCACCCTGGTGACACCAAGCATGCCTTAGCTCGAGATATCACTCAGACGCCGCCAGATAAGCTGACAAGCGCCTTGGGGCTTGGCGAGGCCAATCAGGCCTTTGACGTTCTCGTGGGTGGCCCCCCCTGCCAAGCGTTCGCTCGGGTGGGGCGCTCTAAGCTTCGAGAGGTCTCTGAACATCCCGAGGCGTTTCGGCACGACGCACGCGCGCGGCTCTACATCGAATATCTCCGATACGTCGATGCGTGTGCGCCGGTCGCCGTCGTGATGGAGAACGTCCCCGACATGCTCAATCACGGCGGTCACAACCTCGCAGAAGAGATCGCCGAGGTTCTCGAGTCAAAGGGTTATGTCTGCCGCTATTCGCTTCTGAACGCTGCATACTTCGGCGTTCCACAGATGCGCGAGCGTATGATCCTCATCGCGATCCATAAGGACGTCGGAACGGAGGTGCGCCTGCCTGAGCCAACCCACTGGGTCGAACTTCCCTCTGGCTATACGGGTACACGTGCTGTCGCCCTCAAGCTGCTCAAGTCGCGCGAGCCCGATAACGCGCACCATTACGTCGCTCCCACTATGGCTGATCCGGAGCTGCCCGCCGCAATTACTGCTGAACAGGCGATATCTGACCTGCCGCCAATTTTTGCCCAAGATGAACTCTCGGCAGGCACTCTTCGGCGGGGGCGGCGAGCCTTCGACGTGGCAATGCCTTACCATGCTCCTGAAGCGCAGCACGACTACGCGAAGCTTATGCGCGGCTGGAAAGGTTATGAAGGCAAGCCTGCCATCTACGATCAAGTTATCCGCTATCTACCGCGCGACTACCAACTCTTCGCGGGGCTGCAGGCCGGCGATCAGTATCCTGAAGCCTTTCGGTACGCCCTCTCACTCTTCGAGAAGCGCCTACAAGCGCGCCGGGAGAGCGGAGAAATGTTGGAAGAAGGGTCTCCTGCTTGGGAAGCGCTCAGAGCAAGCATTGTGCCTCCCTATGACGCCAGCAAGTTTCCAAACAAATGGCGAAAGATGGAGCGGGATCAGCCCGCTCGGACACTGTTGGCCCATCTGAGCAAGGATGGGTATAGCCACATTCACTATGATAGTCGGCAGGCGAGGCCAATTTCAGTGCGCGAGGCCGCGCGGCTCCAGTCGTTTCCTGATGGTTTTGTCTTCTGCGGGACTATGAATCCTGCCTTCAGACAGATTGGCAATGCTGTCCCGCCTCTTTTGGCGAAGCAGGTCGGACTCAGCCTTAAACGTCAGCTGACCGGTGCCGCGACAGAGATAGGATCAGGTATTCGCGCATCGGCGGGATCAAGGTGAGCGCTTCTGAGATCATTATTGTCCGGTCTCTGACGGATTCGGACATGGGCCTTTTCTCGGCGCACCGTAGGGGCACAACTAGTAAGCAGCGTGCTATTGCACTGACTGTTCTTGCCGCCGAGCAGCTTCTCCACCCTTCGGTCATTGAAGAGAAGGGTGGTGTATTTGACTGCATCTGTCTCTTTGGCCCGATAGCCAACAGAGAAGCGCGGACAATCAACAAAGGCGGCAAGAACTGGCGACTTGGGGGGCGACAGCTAGCCGGCGATATATTCTCCAGTCTCGATAGCAAAGACTTCGCCCTGATCCGCTCTATCCGTCACAACGATGGGACAAATCCGATCCTTATCACTTTTGTCGGGCGCAGATCTCATCGCTTCCTTCAGGCGGGACTGGCGGTTTCGTTCGAGGGCCATTTGCGTCAGAGCGTTGCCATTTTTCAAGAAGACACCGCTGAGTTCGAGACGCTCTCCGAGCTATTCCCGGCGGTTCCCGCAAGCGTGGCCGTGAAGCCTTCCTTGCAGCACTCCGCCTCTCTCTGAAGAGGAAGAGGCAGCTTGAGTGGTGACGTTCATTCGCCAGAGCGCCGAAGCTTCAACATGAGCCGTATCCGCTGCCAGGATACCAAACCAGAGCTGGTTGTCAGGCGTGCTCTGTACGCCGCAGGTCTCCGATATCGGCTTCACGGCGCGCTCCCCGGTAAACCCGATATCGTCTTCGGGCGTCGTCGGGCTGTGGTTTTCGTCCATGGCTGTTTCTGGCATGGCCATGACTGCCCAATGTTCAAGGTACCGGCCACTCGTCAGGACTTCTGGGTGGCCAAGATTAGTGCCAATCAGGCGCGCGACGCCCGAGTCCGCGACGCGCTGCTATCCAGTGGCTGGCGGGTGATGACGGTCTGGGAGTGCGCTGTACGAGGTCGGGCAAAGCGTGAGCCCTCGGCGGTAGCTGAAACTATCCGCAACTGGCTAGACACCACAGGGTCGCTTGAAGCGCTGAGTGGCGACTGGACGCGGATATGTTCCTGACGGGAGGGATGGCACCGGCCAAACCGTCGCTACATTTCAATGTCCGGATCCTAACGCCAAGCCAACATTGGCGGTTGGCGCTGTCCCGCCTCCATCAGCCCCGTTTTCCTTCGTGAGCGACTCGACCTGCGTCGTAGGATTTCGTGATTATTCTGTGATTTTCGTGGTGGGAGTCACTCGATATTCTCTTTTTGTTCCATCGCACCTGCGGTGCCCCATGCCTAAAATGCATCAATAGCGCATTGTTTCTATTGATATTTTCGCTGGCGGCCCGGGAGGGACTCGAACCCCCGACCTTCGCTTTAGGAAAGCGCTGCTCTATCCTGCTGAGCTACCGGGCCGCGCGGCGCGCGGGTCAGGGTCAATAGCGCAAGACGCGAGCGGTTAGAACCCCGTCCGCGCGGCGGGGGAAGAACGCGTGCGGCATTTGAAGTCCATCTATGTGCAGGTGCTGATCGCGATCGTCCTGGGGGTGCTGGTCGGGGCGATATGGCCGCAGGTCGGGGTGGCGCTGAAGCCGCTGGGCGACGGGTTCATCAAGCTGATCAAGCTGGTCATCGCGCCGGTGATCTTCTGCACCGTGGCCGGCGGCATCGCGCGCATGGGCGACATGAAGGCGTTCGGCCGGGTGGGCGTGAAGGCGCTGATCTATTTCGAGGTGGTCTCGACCCTGGCCCTGGTGCTGGGCCTGGTCGTTGGCCGGCTGGTGCAGCCGGGCGCAGGCTTCAACATCGATCCGACCACGCTCGACGCCTCGATCGCCGCTGGCTACGTGGAAAAGGCTCAGCACGGCGAGGGCATGGTCGCCTATCTGCTGCACCTGATCCCCGACACCTTCATCGGCGCCTTCGCCGAGGGCAACCTGCTGCAGGTGCTGGTGATCGCCATCCTGACCGGCTTCGCCTGCGTGCGGCTGGGCGACTTCGGCGACAAGGTCGCCCATGTGCTGGACGAGACGTCCAAGCTGTTCTTCGGGATCATCCACATCGTCGTGCGGCTGGCCCCGATCGGCGCGTTCGGCGCCATGGGTTTCACCATCGGCAAGTACGGGGTGGCGGCGCTGGTGCAGCTGGGCGCCTTGGTGGCGACCTTCTATGTCACCTCGCTGCTGTTCGTGCTGGTGGTGCTGGGAGGGATCGCCTGGGCCAGCGGCTTCTCGATCTTCCGGTTCCTGGCCTATATCCGCGAGGAGCTGCTGATCGTGCTGGGCACCAGCTCCTCGGAGTCGGTGCTGCCGCAGATGATGGAGAAGCTGGAGAACGCCGGCGCCCGCCGCTCGGTGGTCGGGCTGGTGATCCCCACGGGTTACAGCTTCAATCTCGACGGCACCAATATCTACATGACCCTGGCCACGCTGTTCCTGGCCCAGGCCACGAACACGCCGCTGTCGCTGGGCCAGGAGCTGGCGCTGCTGGGCGTGGCGATGCTGACCTCGAAAGGCGCCTCGGGCGTCACGGGGGCGGGCTTCATCACCCTGGCCGCGACCCTGGCCGTCGTGCCCGACATTCCGATCGCCGCCCTGGCCATCCTCGTCGGCGTCGATCGGTTCATGAGCGAGTGTCGGGCGTTGACCAATCTGGTCGGCAACGGCGTCGCCACGCTGGTGGTGGCGTGTTGGGAAGGGGCGCTCGACCGCCAGCGCTTGAACCGGGTCCTGCGCGGCGCGCCTGCGACCGAGTGACGCTACACGGCGAAGCTTGCCACTTATCAAGGCGGAGCCTCGCGCGACGTGCAATCCTGCCTGAGTTCGCGTGCAGTGGCGTTTTGATTCGCGCATGGCGGTCGCGATTGTTCGGCGCCGTCTACATGTTAGAGTTACGCGGCACAACCAGCGTGCGATTGGAGCTATGCGGGAGCTCGACGGCACAGAGAGCATCGGCGACGCCGACACCGGCCTGACGACTCTCATCGAGATGATCGAGGCGCTGTCGACGACCCGCACGATCAACGAGGTCGCCGACGTGGTGCGCGGCGCCGCGCGGCGCATTCTGGGCGCTGACGGCGTGGCCTTCGTCATGCGCGATAAAGAACAGTGCTGGTACGTCGACGAAGACGCGATCGGCCCTTTGTGGAAGGGCAAGCGCTTTCCCATGGACCAGTGTGTCGCCGGGCGCGCCATGAAGAGCGGCCATGTGGTGGTCTGTCCCGACATCTACGCCGATCCGGAGGCGCCGCACGACGCCTATCGGCCGACCTTCGTGAAGAGTCTGGCGGTCGCGCC
>FWPV01005851.1_pt1 | contig 24170 bp, 21 predicted proteins | sample 2228371 | NCBI WGS metagenome assembly FWPV01 (sample SAMEA103939776, study PRJEB20133) | metagenome | reverse complement strand
GTCTGGCCGACCATCGCGACGCCTTGATTGACCTGCTGCGAGGAGGTCGAGATCAGGGTCTTGATCTCCTTGGCCGCGTCGGCCGAGCGTTGGGCCAGGGCGCGCACTTCCTGCGCCACGACGGCGAAGCCGCGACCGGCCTCGCCCGCCCGGGCGGCTTCGACGCCGGCGTTCAGGGCCAAGAGGTTGGTCTGGAAAGCGATCTCGTCGATGACGCCGATGATCTGGCTGATCGACTGCGACGACTTCTCGATCTGGTTCATGGCGTCAACGGCGTTGCGCACCACGACGCTGGAACGCTCGGCGTCGGAGCGGGTCGAGCCGACCACCTTGGAGGCTTCCTGCGCCCCGGCCGACGAGCGGCGCACCGTGGCGGTGATCTCGTCCAGAGCGGCGGCGGTCTCTTCCAGGCTGGCGGCCTGCTGCTCGCTGCGGCGCGACAGGTCGTCGGCGGCCGAGGCGATTTCATCCGAGCCGGCGCCGATGCTGCTGGCGGCGTGGACGATGGTGCCCATCGCCTCTTCCAGCTGGGCGATGGCGCCGTTGAAATCGTTCTGCAGGCGCTTGTAGGCCTCGGGGAATTGTTGATCCAGGCGGTAGGTCAAATCGCCGTCCGACAGGCGGGCCAGGCCGCCGGCGATGGCTTCCATGACCATGGCCTGCTCCTTGGCCGCAGCCTCGGCCAGGTCCTGATTGCGGCGACGCTCGGCTTCGGTCTCGGCGTTGGCGCGCTGCTGGGCGGCCTCGGCGGTGCGCAGGGCCACGGCGTTGTCCTTGAACACCTGGACCGAGCGGGCCATGGCGCCGACCTCGTCCTTGCGTTCCGCGCCGCGCACTTCGACGTCCACTGACCCCTGGGCCAGAATGTCCATGGTCTTGGCGGTGGCGATCAGCGGGGCGGCGATCTTCCGCGAGCCGATCCAGAGCGCGAAGGCCAGAGCGCTCGCGACCGCCAGAAGACCGAGCACCAGACTGAAGGTTCGGCCTTGGTCAGCCTCCCGGTCGATCTTGGCCACAAGGGCTTCAGTCTCAGCGGCATGGCTGGTTAAGTACTTTTCAACGTCTGTCTTGAGGTTCGCGATCTCGGGGTCGATCACCGCCATGACCATCATGCCGGCCTCGTCTACGTCTTGCAGACCCATATCCGCGCCCTGCCGAGCGCTGGTGTAGATCTTATCCAGACGCGCGCCGAAGTCCTTAGTGACCTTCTCCGCAGTCGGATCCACAACGTTGATGCCGCGCAGCTTGTCCTTAGCGGTCTTGTAGGCGGCGTCCAGCTCAGCGCTGGCTTCCGTGGCTTCCTTGGACGTACCCTGGCTGGCGACGACGCGATAAGCCGTATAGCCGAGGGTCACAACGCGACGATTGAATTCCGCAGCTTCGAGCTCGGCAGGGGCGCGCTCGTTAATGAGCATCGAACGGATGGCTTCGGCCTTCTGCGACTCGACGAACGAAACGCCCACCAGGGCCAGGCTGACGACTGTGAGCACGATCGCCGGAAGGGCCACCTTTGTTGAGATTTTCAGGTCGTCGAACTTCATGGAGGCCTCGTCAACGATCAGGCGCGGGACGGAGAGAGATTTCTTGAGGCCCTACAACGCCCTGATGCAGTAAAATCGCGGTTAATGGCGTTTCGGCGGGGAGGCTTAGCGACAGTGTGTCGCATCCCGACGGGCGCTACGACTAACCTCCAAGAATGCCACGCGGGGCTCAGGCTTTGGGATGCGCGGCCTGATAAGCGGCCAGCAGGCCGGCGGCGTCGACCTGCGTGTAGCGCTGGGTGGTCGACAACGAGGCGTGACCCAGAAGGTCCTGGATCGCCCGGAGATCAGCGCCGGCGCCCAAGAGGTGGGTGGCGAACGCATGGCGGAAAGCATGTGGTGTGACGCGGTCGGAGAGCCCCAGGCGTCCGCGCAGGGTCTGCACCAACCCCTGGACGTGACGCGGCGACAGCGGCCCGCCGCGCTTGGCGCGAAACAGGAGCTCATCAGGCCCGAGCTTGAACGGCAGCTCGTCCAGATAGACATCCACCGCCCCGCGAACGGCGTCCAGCACGGGCACGATGCGGGTCTTGCCGCCCTTGCCGGTGATCCGCAGCGCCATCGCCAACGGCGTGTCGCTCATGCGCAGGGACAGCGCCTCGCTGATCCGCAAGCCGCACCCCCACAGCAGGGTCAGCACAGCCTCATCGCGTGCGGTCTCCCACGGGTCGCGTTCGGTGTCGTCGGCGGCCTCGGTGATCAGGTCGCGCGCCTGATCCTCGGAGACGGGGCGCGGCAGGCCGATCTTGAGGCGGGGACCGCGCACCAGCCCCACCCCGGCGTTCGCTACGCCATGGCGCTGGTCCAGATAGCGATGAAAGGCGCGGATCGACGACAACGCCTGGGACAGGGAGCGCGGAGCCAGGGCGTTCTCGCCCTGGCGGCGGGAGGCCAGATAGCCGCGCAGGTCCGCCGCCGAGATCGCGCCCATCGCGGCAAGGCTCAGCGCCTCGCCGCGATGAGTCTCGAGGAAGTTCAGATAGGCCAGGACATTGTCGCCATAGGCCCGCACGGTGCGCGGGGAGGCCCGGCGCTCCAGCGTCAGGTGATCCAGCCAGGCGGCGTAGGCCTGGCGGGCGGTCACAGGACGGGCCAGCGTTCGGCCGTGCGCTCCACCACGCGGGCCAGGAAATTGACCAGTTCGGTCCCCATGTCCGGCGTGAAGCCTTCGGGGTCGGTCGAGCCGAACGCGATCAGCGCTTCGCGACGGGGCTCCCAGATCGCCATGCGGACGATGGCCATGCTGCGGATCGTGTCGGCCTTGTCGTCGAACAGCGGCAGGGCCGGGGCGAAGAAGCCCATGCGCGCGATCGGCGCATCGCCCAGCAGCATGTCGACCTGGCTTTCGGCCAGGGCGCGCCAGCCCGCCGGCACCCGGCTCGGGCCTTCGAGCGCGATCACCCCTGCGGCGTGTCCGAAACGCAGCTGAGCCATTTCGTCGACGCGGCGGGCGAGGTCGGAGTGGTTGCGGGCGTCGAGCATGTCGATCACCGCAGCGTGCGTCTGGGCCTGGGCGGAATAGTTGGCGCGGGCGTTGGCCTCGATGGCCTGCCGGACGCTGGCCTCGCGACGGTGCGCGGCGGCGGCCCGGGCCAGGGCCTTGGGGCCAAAGTCGATGACGTTGGCGGCGTCAACCCGCAGGCCCAGCTCGCCGAGCAGGTTCTCGTCCTCGCGCAGGAACTCCGGTTCGGTGCGGAGGAAGTCACGCACGCTCTCGGCATCCACGACCGTCGTTCTGGTCGCTCGCGTTGCGTCGCTCATCTCGTCCCCACCGGCTATAGACTCAAGGCGACCAGATGAAGCGCCAAGACGGTTAACACCGGCTTGATGCCGTCGGCGCCCGACGCTCTCGACCTGGGGACGGTTTCGCGGCAGAAGCTCGCACCATGACGCGCATTGCTTCCGTCCTGCTGCCGATGCCGTTGCCGGAGGCCTTCGACTACGCCGAGCCGGAAGGCCTGGCGCTGGCCGTCGGCGACCATGTGACCGTGCCGCTCGGACCGCGCGTCATCCGAGGTGTGGTGACCGCCCTGCGCGATGGAACCGGCGGCAATCGGCCGCTGAAGCCGGTGCTGGAGCGGGTCGATGATCCGCCGCTGCCGCCCGGGGCGTTGGCCTTCGTGGAGTGGGCGGCGCGCTACTCGGTCGATGTTCCTGGCTGGCCGCTGGCCATGGCCCTGCGGGGCCTGCGCCATCCGCCGCCCAAGCCCGACAAGGTGCTGGCGCTCACTGGCGCTCAGCCCGGGCGCGTAACGCCTGCGCGCCTCAAGGTCATGGCCGCCGCCGAGGGCGCCAGGCTCTCCGGCGCCGCCCTGGCCTCTGCGGCCGGCGTCTCGGCGAGCGTGGTCAAGGGGCTGGTCGACGAGGGCGTGCTGGCCGTCGCGTTCGTGGAGCCCGAGCGCGGATTGGCGCAGCCCGATCTGTCCCTGCCGGCCCGCGCATTGAACCCAGGTCAGGCCGCCTGCGTCGAGGTGCTGAAGGACATGCTGGACAGCGGCGGCTTTCAGGCGGCGTTGCTCGACGGTGTGACCGGCTCGGGCAAGACCGAGGTCTATCTGGAAGCCGTGGCCGAGGCGCTGAAGGATCCCGACGCGCAGGTGCTAGTCCTGCTGCCCGAGATCGCCCTGACCCAGGCGGTTATGGCGCGTTTCGAGCAGCGATTCGGCGCGGTCCCGGCCGACTGGCACTCGGGCGTCTCGCCGCCGCGTCGCCGGCAGGTCTGGGAGGCGGTGGCGAACGGAAACGCGCGCATCGTGGTCGGCGCCCGTTCCGCCCTGTTCCTGCCATTCCGCAAGCTGCGACTGATCGTTGTCGATGAGGAGCACGACAGCTCGTTCAAGCAGGAAGAGGGCTTCATCTACCAGGCCCGCGATCTGGCCGTCGCCCGCGCCAAGATCGAGGGAGCCAGCGTGCTGCTGGCCTCAGCGACGCCGTCGCTGGAGAGCCTCTATAACGCGCAGACGGGCCGCTATCGCTGGCTGCGGCTGTCGGCCCGGCACGGGGCGGCGCAACTGCCGGACATCGGCCTGATCGACATGCGCCAGGCGCCGCCGGAGCCGGGCCGCTGGCTGTCCCCGCCGCTGATCAAGGCGATGGCCGTGACGCTGCAGCGCGGCGAGCAGGCCATGCTGTTCCTGAACCGCCGGGGCTATGCGCCGCTTGTCCTGTGCAAGGCCTGCGGCGAGAAGATGAAATCGCCCGACACCGACAGCTGGCTGGTCGAGCACCGCTACACCGGGCGTCTGGTTTGTCACTTGACGGGCTTTTCGATGAAGAAGCCTGAGGCCTGCCCGCACTGCGGGGCCAAGGACTCGCTCGCCTCGATCGGCCCCGGCGTGGAGCGGGTCGAGGAGGAGGCGCGGCACATCTTCCCCGACGCCCGCGTGGCGGTGTTCTCGTCCGATACGGTGATGGATGCGGAGGGGGCCAAGGCCCTGGTGTCCAGCATGGCGGCCGGCGAGATCGACATCCTGGTGGCGACCCAGGCCGCCGCCAAGGGGCACAACTTCCCGAACCTGACCCTGGTGGGCGTGGTCGATGCGGATCTCTCGCTACGAGGCGGCGACCTGCGCGCCGGCGAGCGGACGTTCCAGCTTCTGGCCCAGGCGGCGGGCCGGGCGGGACGACACGAAAAGCCCGGGCGTGCGCTGCTGCAGACCTATGCGCCAGACCACGCGGTGATGCAGGCCCTGGCCGCGCAGGATCGCGACGCCTTCGTCGAGGCCGAGATGGCCATGCGCGAGGACGCGGGCCTGCCGCCGTTCGGCCGACTGGCGGCGGTGATCGCCTCAGGACTGGTGATCTCGGCGCTGGACGCCTATGTCGAGGCGCTGGCAGCGGTCATTCCCAACGCCGAGGGCGTCGAGGTGTTCGGTCCCGCCGATGCGCCGCTCGCCCTGGTGCGGGGGCGTCGCCGCAAGCGGTTCCTGGTCAGGGCCGAGCGCAATGTCGACCTGCAGGGCTTCATGGCCGCCTGGCGGGCGCGGGCCAAGGTTCCGAACTCGGTCCGCGTGGTGATCGACGTGGATCCCTACAGCTTCCTCTGAGCGTCTGCGTGCTGGTCCGGCAAACGAAAACCCCCGGAGCGACGCCCCGGGGGTTTGTTGTTTGGCCGCCTTCTGAAGACGGGCCGCCGCTATGACGACTTTTTGGCGTCGCGTTTGCGCGCCAGCATGTTCAAGCCTTCGACCCCGGCCGAGAAGGCCATGGCCGTGTAGATATAGCCCTTCGGCACATGGGCGCCGAAGCCTTCGGCGATCAGCACGGTGCCGATCATCAGCAGGAAGCCCAGGGCCAGCATGACGATGGTCGGGTTGTTGTTGATGAAGTTGGCCAGCGGGTCGGCGGCCAGCAGCATCACCGAAACGGCGACCAGCACGGCGATGACCATGATGGGCAGATGCTCGGTCATGCCCACGGCGGTCAGGATCGAGTCGATGGAGAACACCAGGTCCAGCAGGATGATCTGGAAGATCGCCGAGCCGACGTTGTTGATCACAACGGTGGCCTTGTCCTTCTCGAGCACGTCGTCGCTCTTACCGGGATCCACCGCATGGTGGATTTCCTTGGTGGCCTTCCAGATCAGGAAGACGCCGCCGGCGATCAGGATCAGATCGCGCCAGGAGAAGGCCGTCTCAAAGCCCGGTTCGCCGTGTGATCCGACAGGACCGCTGATCCCGAGATCGAAGACAGGCGCGGTGAGGCCGACGATGAAGGCGATGGTCGACAGCAGAACCAGGCGCATGATCAGCGCCAGCGAGATACCGATGCGGCGGACCTTCTGCCGGTGCTCTTCAGGGAGCTTGTTCGACAGGATCGAGATGAAGATCAGGTTGTCGATGCCTAGCACCACCTCCATCACGACCAGCGTAACAAGAGCGGCCCAGGCGGCTGGGTCGACGGCAAGGCTAAGGATTTCGTTCATGGGTCCCCAATAGGGTTCTGGCGCCGCGCCTCCCCGCACGGAACCGTGATGGCGACCAAATGGGGGACGAACGCCCTGCTTGTCGAGACCTCGCGTATCGAAAAGCCACGCCGGAGGACGATTTATGCCCGACGCAGCCCACGTAAAGCCGCTTACGGCTCTTAGGTTCTTCGCCGCATTCTGGGTTGTGCTCTATCACTATTGGCCGAACCTCGATGTCGGTTTCACCCCGGCGGTGGCGGCCAAGGGTTATCTCGGCGTCGAGGCCTTCTTTGTGCTGTCGGGCTTCATTCTTTGCCACGTCTATCTCGCCGGTTTCGGTGAGGGACGCTTCCGATACGGCGACTTCCTCTGGAATCGGCTGGCGCGGGTCTATCCCCTGCACGTGGCGACGCTGGTCGGCGTGGGGGGCATGGCGCTCGCCGGAACCCTCGCAGGGCTCGCGGTCGATGCGAACATTCTCTCGTGGCCGTCGCTGCCGGCGAACCTGCTGCTGGTCCATGCCTGGGGCTTGGCGCCGGTCGCGGGCTGGAATCACGCCTCCTGGTCGATCTCAGCCGAGTGGTTCGCCTATCTCACCTTCCCGGCCTTCGCCTTCCTGGCGTGGCGTCTGCGGGAGCGGCCGTTCACCGCGGTGATCGCCGCCTTGGCGCTGATCGCCTTGGTGTATCCGGTGTTCGAAGCGCTGGCGGGGTTCTCTCTGACCGAGGCGACGATCCGCTGGGGCGCGCTGCGCATCGTGCCCTGCTTCGCCTACGGCTGCGCCTTGCACGCTCTGTGGCGGTCGGGGCGCTTTCCGTCCCGGCTCGCCGCGCCCGGCGCGGCTGTCGTTGCTCTCGCGACTCTCGCCGCCATCGCGGTCGGCGCCCCGGATTTGAGCATCGTGATGCTTCTGGGCGGGCTGATCTTCATGCTCGCCAGCCTCGCTTCGGCCGGCTCGCGCTTCGCCAGTCAGAAGGTTTTCGTCTATCTCGGCGAGATCAGCTACTCGACCTATATGATCTGCATCCCCTGGAAGATCGTGGCGATCAATGTCGCCACGAAAATCCTGAATACCGATAGCGACAAGTTGCCGCTGTTGGTGTGGGTCTTGATTGTCGGGGCGTTGATCCCGCTGTCCGCGATTTCATACCACGTCATCGAGAATCCGTGTCGCGAACGGATGAAAGCTTGGGCTACTACGTGGCGAACGCGGCGGCTGGCGGCGGCGGGCGCCTGATAAATACTCTTTTCACCAATCGCCGGTAGGGTTATCCCTTCACCCAGTGACGCGGGGAGTACCCACAGCATGACGAAACGGACGAGGACCCTCCTGGGTTCCCTGGCCGCTGCCGCCATGATCAGCCTTGTGCCGGTCTCCGGCGCGAACGCTGACGGCTACTGGCAGTGCGTCCCGTTTGCGCGTCTGATGTCGGGTATCCAGATCTTCGGCGACGCCCGCACCTGGTGGAGCCAGGCGGCCGGCAAGTACGACACGGGGTCGGCCCCGAAGATCGGTTCGGTCCTGTCCTTCAAACCCACCGCCCGCATGAACCTTGGCCATGTGGCGTTCGTCAGCCAGGTGCTGACCGATCGGGTCATCCAGGTCACCCACGCCAACTGGTCGATCATCGAGGGTGACCGCGGCCAGATCGAAAAGGACGTCACCGTCGTCGACGTCTCGCCCAACGGTGACTGGACGCAGGTCAAGGTCTGGTACGACCCGATCCGCGATCTGGGCACCACGGTCTACCCGACCAACGGTTTCATCTATCAGGACGCCCAGGCGATGAAGATCGCCATGGCCACCAGCAAGATCGCAATGGCGCAGAACGCCGTGGTCTCGGCCGCCAAGTCCGCCGCCAATCAGGTGGCCGCTTCGGTCCGCGCCTCGCCGCTGGACATCATCACCCAGGCCGCCGACTCGACCGACCGCATCGCGGCCCTGATCGAGGCCGCCACCGGCGGTGGTTCGCCCCCCAGCGACACCAACGACAAGCCGAACGCCCCGCGCTAAGGCGGGACGCGTTTCGATCCCTTGTTTATTTCGCGCCACGGTCGTGAGCGCGCCCGTTGCGCATCGCCAATCGCGACTTTCTGTCGCGCTTTGAACGGTTGCTTAAGGCTGTCGTGGGACGTTGGGCGTCGTTCCCGCGTCATTTTGTCCTCCTTGAGCGCCCGTTTCGCACGATGCCGTCTGCTGCGCCGTCACGACCGAGCCTGATCCGAAACGTGCACCCTTCGGTGGTGCGCGAGTTGCTGGACGCGCACGCCCGCTATCTGAAAGGCGTGCCCAAGGGCCGGCGCGCGGTGCTGCAGTACGTCAATCTCAACCACTACGAGCTGGACGGCGCCGATCTTTCCGAAGCCGACCTGACGGGCGCCTTGCTGAACAGCGCGTCGCTGCGCGGCGCAAAGCTGAGTCGCGCGACGCTCTTCGGAACCGATCTTCGGGATTGCGATCTTCGCGACGCCGATCTCTCCCGATGCGACATGCGCGGTGCGTGCCTGCGCGGCGCCAACCTCGGCGGCGCCAATCTTTCCAACTGCGACCTGCGCGAAGGCGTCACCGCCGTGCAGGATGAAGAGAAGGGCCTTCGGATCCTGGAGCATTCGAAGCGACCAGGCGAGTTGGACTACGCCATGCTGCAGGGGGCCAACCTGAACGGCGCCCAGATGTCCTGCGCATTCGCCCGCCAGGCCGATTTCACGGACGCCGACCTTTCCAACGTCACCCTGCAAGGGGCCAGGCTGAACAACGCCGTGATGGACGGGGCCAATCTTTCGGGCGCCATCCTCCACAATGCGGACCTGTCCAGGGTGTCGCTTCGGCGCGCCGTCCTGACGGGGGCGGACCTGACCGAGGTCCTGCGCGCCCCGCCGCCGATCATCTATGTCGACGATCTGCCGTTGAACGAGGTGCTGGAGGCGCACGAGCTGTTCTGCACCTCGGAAGGCCGCGACGGCAAGGTCGCGCGCGTCGCCGAAGTCGACTTCCGCCCCCTCCGCCGCTTGAAGAACCGCCGTCTCAGCGGCCTATCGGCGCCCAACGCCGTGTTCTTCGGCATGGATCTGGAGGGGGCGCAACTGCAGGGGGCCAATCTGGCCGGGGCCGATCTTCGCGGGGTCAAGCTGCGCGGGGCCGACCTGCGCGGCGCGCGTCTTGTGGGCGCTCAACTGTCGCGGGCCGACCTCTCGGACGCCAAGCTGGGCCCGCTGAGGATCGCGGAGGATCGGGTGATCCGCACCGACCTCACTCGCGCCGCGTTGCGGGGCGCCAACCTGCGCGGCGCCAGCGCGCCGCGGGCCCGGTTCATCGAGGCCGATCTTTCCGGCGCGCGTCTGGACGGGGCCGATCTGAGCGGGGCCGAGATGCCGGTCGGCGCGGCCGTTTAGAGCCGCCTGTCGGCGAAGCGCGCCTCAACTTTTAATTTCATCGTCACATCCGCGTCGGCGGCGTTCGCGTATACACGGGGTATCCATCAAGGAGTCCCGCTGACCATGACACCTCTTCGCACGCAGGCCGCACTTAGCCTCTTGGCCCTGGGCGCCTTGGCGATCGCGACCTCGGCCGCCGCTCAGTCGCGGGCGCCGGATCGCGCGGTGGTCGGGATCGCCGCAGTCTATGCCCCCGCCTATCAGGGCGCGGACGACTATCGTTTGATGCCGTTCCCGGTGATCGACGTCACCTACGGCCGCTTCTTCGCCAGCGGCCGCAAGGGCCTGGGTTACACCGTGCTGGACGGGCCGCAGGTGAAGGTCAGCGCGGGCGCGACCTATGTGCCGGGCTATCGTCGACGCGACGCCCCGGTGGGCGTCGGGCGGCTTGATGGCGGCGCGGGACTGCGCGTAGCGGCCGACATGCGGCTGGGCGAAGTGTTGGCGACCGTGAGCGCCACCAAGGTGGTTTCGGGCGATGTCGATGGCGCGCTGGTGGACGCGAGCCTGGCCTATCCCATCCGCGTCTCGGAGCGCCTGAGCCTGACGCCCAGCGTCTCGGCGACCTGGGCCGACAGCCAGTATAACCGGGCCTATTTCGGCATCAGCGCCGCCCAGGCCGCCGCCTCCAAGCTGTCGGTCTATCGCCCTGGCGGCGGCGTCAAGGACGTCTCCATGTCGCTGAACGCCAACTATCGCCTGAACGACAACGTCAGCGTGGGCGCGACGGCCAGCTTGAGCCGGCTCACGGGCGATGCGCGCCACAGCCCGATCGTGGTTGATCCGACCCAGCCGTCGGCGGTGGTGTCGGTCGCCTACCGGTTCTAGACGGCGGCGCGGATCGGGGGGCGTCGACGCCCCCAAAATCCGCCGACGACCAAAGCCTGGTCTCGCAGGAAGCCTTGCGGTGGGCGTCAACCTTGGTGTTGATGCAACCGAACCGTGGGAGTCTTCGATGTCGCGTTTGTCCTGGATCGTCGCCGCCGGCGCCTTGGCCCTGGCGGGTATGGGCGGCGCCGCTCACGCCGCCGCGCCGCAGTTCAAGCCCTCGGCCTGTCAGGGCGACTACAAGGACGCCGCGCGGCAGGTGCGTTGCGGGACCCTGATCGTCGACGAGACGCGCGGCGACCCCAAAAGCCGTCGGATCTCGGTGGCGGTGGCCATCGTCAAGGCCAGCGCGCCCAAGGCGGGGCAGCCGCCGGTCGTCTATCTGCATGGCGGTCCTGGTGGCTCGGCGGTCGGCGGCCTGCCGCGCATGCTCAAAAGCAAGGCCGCCCTGGAATATGTCGCGGTCGATCAGGACTGGATCTTCATCGACCAGCGCGGCGGCGGCCAGTCTGATCCCAATCTCGACTGCCCGGGCGCCAACCTCACCGACGCCGGGCCGCCCAGCGACAAGGACGCCCAGGCGATCATCGCCTGCATGAAGGCCTTCCAGGCCAAGGGCGTGGACTTGTCGCGCTACAACGCCGTCGAGGTCGCCAAGGACGTTCAGGATCTGCGCAAGCTCTTGAAGCTGCCGCTGATCGACCTCTATGGCGGCTCGTACGGAACCCGCATCGAGGCGGCGATCCAGACCCATGCGGCCGAGGGCGTGCGCGCGGTGGTGCAAGACTCGCCCTGGCCGCCCGAAGCCGACTGGACCGTCGGCGGCCCGGCCATGGTCTCGAGCTCGATCGATATCGTCATGGCCAAGTGCGCGCGTGTGGCCGAATGCGCCAAGCGCTATCCGGACCTCAAGGCCAAGCTGGCTGTCGTCGCTGAGCGCTGGCTGGCGGGGCCCCAGACGATCAACGGCAAGACCTACACGGCCGACGACCTCGGCGGCTGGCTGATGGACGCCAGCTACTTCACCGCCGGCGTGCTGCCGCGCGACCTCTGGAAGATCATCGAGGGCGACGTCTCGCCGGTGGCCGAGTTCGTCGAGAGCCGCGACTACTACAGCGAGGGTCAGTTCATGACCCATATGTGCAAGGAGGAGATCCCCTTCGAGGCCCGCGCCGCCGTGGCCGACGGGACGCAGAACGACCCGGTCGCCCGCCTGATGGTCGCCTCTATGCAGCGCATCCACGACGTCTGCGCCGCCATCGACGTGGGGCCGATCAACAAGGTTGAGCAGGCGCCGGTCAAGACCGCCATCCCGACCCTGTTCCTGGCCGCCGAAATCGACCCCGGCTGCCCGCCCGAGCTGACCCGCGCCGCCGCCAAGGGGTATCAGGGTTCGCAGGTGGTGATCGTCACCAACGCCACCCACGGCGTCTCGCGCAGCAGCCCGTGCGTGCGCAAGATGATCCGGAGCTTCTTCCTGGATCCGACCCAGCCGGTCGACCGCAGCTGCCTGCCGGCGGCGGATACGCCGATGACGTTCGTTTACTGAGACGGCCCGCCCGTCTTGACGTGAGCGACTTGCGAGCGCCTCCTGGGGTTGAGTTGGAGGCGTGCGATGCGAGTAGGTCTGTTGACGGCGATTTTCGTGGCGGGATCGTTCGCGCCCGTCCTAGCGCAGGACAGCGGACCCCTGCCCGAGGTCAGCGAGTCCCCCATCGGCTACCCGTCGGTCGCAGCAGCGCTGGCCGATCTTCAAGGGCGGAAGGACGTTCAGGCCTCCGTCCAAGAGGGCTGGACGATCATCGCCCAGCAGCAGCCACGCACGCTATGGTCGTTTCCTGACGCCAAGCATCCGGCCTATCCCGCCGCCGTTCGCCGCGAGATCGTCACCGGGCCGGACGGCAAGGTCTATGTGAAGATGCAGGTGCTGTGTGAGGCTTCCAAGCTTGCCTGCGACGATCTTGTCCGATCCTTCCAGGCGATCAACAAGGAGATCGGCGCCTCCAGGAAGCGCCGATCCCGGTAGACGCTACATCTTCTTCTTCAACGGCAAGAGATCTGGATACACCGCATCGCGCTTCTGGGCCTTGGCCGTGAAGGCCTCGGCCATGTGCGGACCGCTGAACATGCCCGTCTGCCAGGTGGCGATGTAGTCCAGCGCGTCGGCGATCGAGTGGTCGCGGGCGTAGTTGATCATCACCTTGCTGCCGGCCACGGCCAGCGGCGACTTCTGCGCGATCTCGCGGGCGGTGGCCAGGGCGTGGGCGACGACCTCCTCGTGGGTGTCGAACACCTCGTTGACCAGGCCGATGTCGCGGGCGCGCTGAGCGGGCAGGCGGCGACCGGCATAGGCCAGCTCGCGCACCCAGCCCTCGGGGATCAGCTTGCACAGGCGCGGGAAGGTGCCGACATCGGCGGTCATGCCGATATTGATCTCTTGGATCTGGAAGAAGGCGCCGGTGGTCGCGTAGCGGATGTCGCAGGCGCTGATGAAGTCGACGGCGCCGCCGATGCAGCCGCCCTGGATGGCGACGATCACCGGCATGCGCGCCTTGTCCAGGCAGCTGAAGGTGTCCTGCAGGTGATGCACGAAGCGGCGGAAGCTCTCGGCTGCGACCCAGCGGTCGGCGTCCTGGCGGACGGTGACGCCTTCGTCGTCGGTGAACACCGACAGGTCCATGCCGGCGCTGAAATGCTTGCCGGTCGAGGAGATGACGATGCAGCGCGCCCGCGCATTGTCATCAATATCTTTTACAATCGCGGGAAGCTCATTCCAGAACGGCCGTGTCATGGTGTTCATGGCCTCGGGACGCTTCAGCTGGATGTGCGCGACGCCAGCCTCGATCTCGACCTTGAAACAGCTATAGTTCGCCTGATCCTGGTTGCTCATGCCGGCCTCCCTTATGTTGTCCGCGACTATCGGACGGGGGGAGAGCGGCGACAACACTGACCCTACGGAAAATGGGAAACGACATGACGACGCGCAAGACCCCCGCCGCCGCCCTGGCCATCGCCGCCGTCCTGAGCGCCAGCCTCGCGGCTGCGCCGGCCCCGGCGCTGGCCCAGCAATCCAAGCCGCTCGGCGGCATCTTCAGCTGCGAAGGCTCGGGCAAGAAGCAGGAAGGCGGCGCCCTGATCGGCGCGGCCGCCGGCGCGCTGCTGGGCAGCAAGCTGGCCAAGAACGAACAGACCCTGGGCGCGCTGGTCGGCGCGGCGGCCGGGGCGGCCGCCGGCGCCTATATCGGCTGCCGCATGCAGTCCACCGACGCGGCCCTGGCCGAGCAGGCCACCAAGAAGGCGCTGGAGACGGGCGTCTCGCAGAACTGGAGCAATAGCCGCACGGGTAACTCGGGCCGCATCAATGTGGTCTCGTCCAGCTACGGCCCGCCGATCGACGGCCGCACCATCCGCTACGCCCAGGGCGTGAAAAGCCTGCCGACCCTGGCCGCGACCGCCAACGCCTATACGGCCGCTTCGACGGTGAACCTTCGCGCGGGCCCGTCGACCAAGACCGCCGTGGTCGGCAAGCTGACCGCCGGTGAGATCTTCGACGCCATCGGCCAGGCGCCGACGGGCGGCTGGGTGCTGGTGGGCCGCAGCGGCTTTGGCGTCGGCTATGCGGCCGCCTCGCTGGTCCGCCCCACCGGCCAGATGGCCGCAAGCTGCCGCGTCATCGACGCTGCGGTCTCGGGCGGCGGTCAGGCGACCTCGACCCAGCGCTACAGCGCCTGCCGCGACAATCGCGGCGAATGGCAGCTGACCCAGGCCTAACGGTTAAGGCGGCGCGCTCCGCCGATGGCGGTGAAGAGGGGGTCGTTCGTCTGACTTGGGCGGGCGATCCCATTTTTTGGTGTTTGCTCGCCCTGCCGCTCGAGGGTTGGGCACGGCGCGGATCGTCACGCCCATGCCGAGTTCCATGGACGCGGCGGTGGGAGACGCCTACCTTACGCCTGATCACTTGAAGGGAGCCACGCCATGGACGCGGCCGTTTTTCGCGAACCTCGCCGACGCGTCGTGGCCGTGCCGGGGGGCGAGATCGCCGCCCTGGAGTTTGGTCCCGAGGATCGGGCGATCGACATCGTCTTCGTCCACGCCAACGGCTTCAACGCCCAGACCTACCGCACGCTGCTGTCGCCGCTGGCGGCGGGCCTGCGGATTCTCGCGATCGACCAGCGCGGCCATGGCGCCACCACCCTGCCGGCCGATCCGAAGGGGCGCCGGTCGTGGCGGGATCTGCGCGATGATCTGGTCGGCCTGCTGGACGTCCTGGACGGACCGCCGGTGGTGCTGGCCGGCCACTCGATGGGCGGCACGGTCAGTCTGCTGACCGCCGCCGAGCGCCCCGAGCGCGTCAAGGGCCTGCTGTTGCTGGACCCGGTGATCATGCCGTGGCTGGCCAATCTCTACGCCAAGGCCCCGTGGACCTCCGGGCGGGGCTTCCTGCAGTTGCCGATCGCCCAGGCGGCGCTGAAGCGTCGCGAGGTGTTCGATAACCGCGAGGCGGTGTTCGCCGGCTACAAGGGGCGCGGCGCCTTCAAGACCTGGCCTGAAACCATGCTCGCCGACTATGTGGCCGGCGGAGTCGTCGACGCGCCCGAGGGCAAGGTGCGCCTGGCCTGCGCGCCGGCTTGGGAGGCCTCGAACTACGCCGCCCAGGCGCATGATCCCTGGCGCGCGGTTCGGCGGGTGACCGCGCCGGTGAGAATTCTCAAGGCTCAGAAGCACTCGACCTGCCGGGGCGGCGACGGCTTCGCACGCCGGGGGCGGAATGTCCGGATCGAGACGATCGAGGGCACGAGCCACTTCCTGCCCATGGAGCGCCCCGATCTGGTGCGCGACGCCCTGTTCGAGATGGCGACGGCTTAGAGTGCCAGTCCCGTGACCTCATGGGCGGCCAGCGCCGCCCGGGCCGCGTCGGTGACCGGCACCACCTTGCGGGCGTCGAGATCGAAGGTGATAGCCACCGCCTCGGAGGTGCCCCAGGGCTCGCCGGTGGCGGGGTCCAGCATCCAGTGGACCACGCGCATGGTCCGGGCGTCGGTTCCAAGCAGGCCCGAGCGGATCTCGATCCGATCGCCGGCGCGCGGCCAGGCCAGATGCACGATCCGGTACTCCAGCACCGCGCCGCCCATCCGTTGAGGCTTGTGCTCGGCATGCTCGACCACGACGTCGCGGAAGGGATGGATGAACGTGCCGATGCCGTCCGACACCCGACCGATGAACTGCTCGGTCCGCATCCGTCCGAACACGTCGCAGTCCGATGGCAGGAGGCCGCCAAGGCCGATCCGAGCCAAGCCCAAGGCGTCAGCGCGGGCGAGGCTGGCGGTCGGTGTGAACGGCGATAGGTCGATGCTGCGGGCTTGGGCGCGCTCTGGAACCGCGACCATCAGGGCCTCGGCGCGTTCGCGGGCGATCTTGGGCCAGGGAAACGGCTGGCCATCGCGCGGCGTGGCGTGGACGACTGTCGTCTGGAAGGTGGCCGCCAGTTCGCCGGAGGCCGGGTGGATCAGCAGTTGCAGAATCCGCGCCTCGGTCTCGCTCATCTCGATCACCCCGCCCAGCATGTAGAGCGGCGCCCCGGCATGAGCCTCGCGCAGGAAGCGGATGTGCTGTTCCTTGACCAGCAGGGTCGCATTGGCGTGGGGCGAGAAGGCGTGCGGGAGGCCAAGCTCGGCGGCCATGCCGATCAGACCTTCCTGGGCGCGCACCACATAGTGACGCACGTTCATGTGCCCCATCTCGTCGCAGTCCCAGGTGTTCACGCCACCACGCCAGATCTCGACGCCGGGGAGGGGCTGGGCGGTCGTCATGGCGAGAACTCAAGCGATGGTGAACGGTTGTTCGAACCTAGCGGGCTTTGCTCAGTTTCGGCAATCGGCGCAAAGGCCATGGGCCTCGATCGTCACGCCCTTGAGCGCGTAGCCTGCAGCCTCGCCGGCGGCGATGATCTCGGCGCTGGCCTTGGGCTCGATCTCGCGGGTCGCGCCGCAGCAGTCGCAGATCAGGAAGGCCGCAGCGTGGCCGTCGGCCTCCTTGCGGCAGGCGACATAGGCGTTGAGGCTCTCGATCCGGTGGGCGAAGCCCTGCTTCTCCAGGAAGTCGAGCGCGCGGTAGACGGTCGGCGGCTTGGCCGGCGGACCATCGCCCCCGAAGGACGAGATCAGGTCGTAGGCCTTCACAGGCTGACCGGCCTTCAGCAACAGCTCCAGCACCCGGCGCCGAGGCGCGGTCAGGCGCTGATCCGCCGCCGTGCAGCGGGCCTCGGCCGCGTCGAGCTCGGCCGCCAGCGCCGCGCCGGCGACGCCGTGGTTGTGGTGGTCGTGTCCGCAGGAGGGAGCGTTGGCCATGATGGAGAGGTAGAGGCCGCACCCGATCCGCGCAAGCCAAAGCAAAGACGAACGCGTTGGCGCGCCCTCGCCCGAGAGCGCGCTGGATAGGTCCATGAATTGGCCTTTTGCGCTTGATTGTCGCGGTGAGCCACCCTGCTATGGCCAAGGCGAAGCGCCGTGCAGGTGTTTGGGGAGGGGCGTGATGAGCGTTTGGTTCGGCCTGGCTGTCGGGTTGGCGCTATTGGCCCTCGGCGGGGAGTTCTTGGTTCGGGGCGCGGTCGCTTCCGCGCGCCGCTTGGGGGTCAGCCCGCTGTTGATCGGGCTGACCCTGGTGGGCTTTGGCACCTCGACGCCGGAATTGGTCACCAGTCTCCAAGCCGCTCACGCCGGATCGCCGGGCATCGCCATCGGCAATGTCGTCGGATCAAACATCTCCAATATCCTGTTGGTGCTGGGCCTGACCGCGATGATCGCGCCCGTTGTCGCGGATCGTCGGGCGGTGAGGCGTGATGGCCTGGTGGTGCTTGGAGTGACGGGCCTGTGTATCGCGGCGCTGCGGACCGGAGAGCTGACGCGAGCCATGGGGCTGGCGGGCCTGGTCTTGCTGCTCACCTACGTCGTCTGGGTGTGGCTGGCCGACCGAAGCCGACCTGAACTGAAGGCGACCGCGCCGGCGACGTCAGCCCCGATGTCGATCGCGATCGGGTTGGCGGTGGTCGGCATTGGCCTGACGATCTACGGCGCGGACTTGCTCGTTGGAAACGCCATCCTACTGGCCCGAAACGCTGGCGTGTCCGACACTGTGGTTGGGTTGACGATCGTGGCCGTGGGCACATCCGCTCCAGAGCTGGTCACCAGCCTTGTGGCCGCGCTGCGTCGTCAGTCGGAGGTCGCGTTGGGTAACGTGATCGGCTCTAACCTCTACAATCTCCTCGGCATCCTCGGCGTCACTGTCGTCGTGCGGCCGATCACCGTGCCGTTCAGCATCATGACGGTCGACGCCTGGGTGATGGGTGCGGCCACGCTTGCGCTTGTGATCCTGGCCTACAGGAACGGCCGCCTTGGTCGTGGGGCGGGGCTAGCCTTGGCGGCGGGATATGGCCTGTACGCGGCTTGGCTGATCGCGACCGCCTGACGGGCAAGAAAAAGCCCCCGGGACGTCAATCCCGGGGGCTCTGAAATCAGCTGGTCCTGGCCTTACTTGCCGAACAGCTTGTTCCAGCGCGGCTTTTCACGGCCTTCCCAGGCCTTGCGCCAGTAGGCGTCGCTGGCGATCAGCGGGACGACCGTGGTGGCCTCGGCGAACACCATCTGTTCGTAGGTGGTCGAGACCTTGCCCCACGAGGCGGCTTCCTTCAGCGTCGACGACGAGCAGGCGCCGTCGCGCACGTCGGCGACCGTGATCTGGATGGCGTACTTGTGCATGTCGGCCTCGACGCCGAGGATCTCGGCGCAGACGACGGTGTCCTGGGCGAAGTTCTTCGGAACGCCGCCGCCGACCATGAACAGGCCCGTGGTGCCGGCCGCGATCTTGATGTCGGTCAGTTCGCGGAAGTCGGCGATCGCGTCGATCATCAGGTAGGGCTTGCCTTCGGCGGCGCGCTCCTTCTGGTGCTTGACGAGGCCAAAGCCGGCCGAGCTGTCGACGAAGGCCGGGCAGAAGATCGGCACGCCTTCTTCATAGGCCGTCTGGATCAGCGAGCCTTCCTTCTTGGCGTTGCCCTCGGCCAGCCACTTGCCCATTTCCCAGATGAACTCGCGCGAGGAATAGCCGCGCGGCTCCAGGCGGTTGGCGATCTCGAGGATCGTGTGGTCGCAGGCCTGCAGCTCTTCTTCGTCGATATAGGTGTCGTAGATGCGGTCGATGTAGTTGTCGCGCAGGATGTTGTCGTCGACCGGGCCGGCGGCCTGATAGTGCTTGAAGCCGAGGGCCTCGAAGAAGTCCATGTCGACGATGCTGGCGCCGGTGGCGACCACGGCGTCGATCATGCCGTTCTTCACCATGTCGCGGTAGACGTGCATGCAGCCGCCGGCCGAGGTCGAACCGGCCAGGATCAGCCAGGTCGAGCAGCCCTTGTCGGCCAGGGCCATGTTGAAGATGTCGGCCGCGCGGGCGGTGTCGCGCGAGCTGAACGACATCTTACGCATCGAGTCGATGATCGGGCGGGCGTCGTACGAGGTGATGTCGACGTGCTCGACGGTCTTCTGGAGGAGTTCGGCTTTGGTGTTCGGAACGGGAGCGTTCATCGCTTCGGTTTCCCTGACTTTGGACGCCCGTCGTTGAAACAAGCTCTTCACCGGGACGGAGCGACCGGCGGGAGCGGAAAATACGAACCGCACCCGACGTCTGATAACGTCGAGCGCGGCGCGCGGTGTTTAACTCAGAAACGATCTACTGGCGAACCGTGTCGGATCAGCGACGACGCTTGCGCTTGCCGGCCGCGCCCTTGGGGCGCGAGAAGCGGACGATCTTGCGCTCTTCCGTCTCCTGACGGACGAGCGGGATCGAACGCATGGCCAGGCCGTACATCGAGGCCATCGGCGCATCCTGCACCTCGACGGTGTCGGTCTCGCCAAAGCCGTTGAAGCGGGTGTTCATGGCCACGCCATAGGCGCCGAGCATGCCGATCTCGATGTAGTCGCCCTCGTCGACGCTTTCCGGCAGATAGAAGGGGCCGGGCATGTGGTCGACGCTGTCGCAGGTCGGGCCGTAGAAGCGGAAGGGCTTGAGGCCCTCTTCCACCACTTCGCCGCTCTTGCGGTACAGCTTGACCGGGAACGGCCACTTCATGTGCGCGGCGTCGAACAGCGAGCCGTACGAGCCGTCGTTCAGATAGAGCGCGTCGCCCTTCTTCAGCTCGACCTTGACCAGCAGCGACGAAGCCTCGGCCACCAGGGCGCGGCCCGGCTCGCACCAGAGCTCGGTGGTCTCATGGACCATCATCTCGGCGAAGCCGCGGTCGATGGCCGCCAGGTACTCGGAGAGATCCGGCGGGACCATGCCCGGATAGATCGACGGGAAGCCGCCGCCGACGTCGACGACATCGGCTAGAACACCGGCGCGGACCAGAGCCCGCGAGGCCTGGGCCATCGCCGCCTGGAAGGCGGTCGGGCGCATGCATTGGCTGCCCACGTGGAAGGAGACGCCCATCAGGTCCTGGGTCGCGCGGCGCGCGGCCAGCAGAAGGTCTGGCGCGTTGTGCATCTCGACCCCGAACTTCCCCGACAGGCTGTAGGCCGCGCCCTCGGCCTGCACGCCCATGCGGACGATCAGGTTGAGGTCCTTGGCCTGGCCGGTGGAGTCCAGGATCTTGGCCAGCTCTTCGTGGGTGTCGAACGAGAAGGTCTTCACGCCGTGGTCGAAGTAGGCGGCGGAGATCGCCGCCCGGCTCTTGACCGGGTGCATGAAGGCCATGCGCGAGCCCGGGGCCTCGGCGGCCACGAGCTCGACTTCATTCAGCGACGCGACGTCAAAGGATCGCACGCCGGCCTGCGCCAGCTCGCGGATTACCCACGGCGAAGGATTGGCCTTCACCGCGTAGAAAACGTCACCTTTAAATTCGGACTGGAACCAGCGCGCAGCTACGGCAACCGCGTCAGGCCGCACGAGTGCGACGGGACGTTCCGGTGACCGCTCACGGACCAGGTCCAGGGGCGAATGGTACGTGCGCAATTCACGTAACCCCCTGTTGGAAGTTAAACCCAGGCCGGCGTTAGCAGCGTTTAGAGGACTTCGGGTCCGCCGGAGCCGTGCGAGATAGGGGCAATGATCCGGGATGTAAAGACCCTTTTATGGCCCCGTTTCGGGACGAATTGATCCAGGCGGCCGCGTCGCGGGATCGTGTCCGCGTTTTCACCGTTCCGGAGCCCTCCAAGGCTGAAAATACAGGGGCTTTTCGTCACAAATGAGGCTCCGTCTCCATCGGATAAAACGCGCCTGGCCGTCACAAATGCGTTGCGTCCGACCCGCAAACCGGAGAACGCATTTCCCAACCTCTGAAACCACGTTAAGGATTCGCCCCGACCATGACGTCGGACCCTGTTCTCTCGATCCGCGCCGCCTCGAAGACCTTCGGGTCTCGCCGCGCGCTGGACGCCGTCTCGCTCGATGTGAATCGGGGCGAGATGATCGCGCTCATTGGCCCTTCCGGGTCGGGCAAATCCACGCTTCTGCGCTCGATCGACGGATTGCAGACCATTGACCCGCCGCGTGGGGAAAATGGGGGCGAGGGCACGATCACGGCGTTCGGCGGTCCGGTTCAGGCGCGTGGCAAGGTGTCCGACCAGGTGCGCAAGGCCCGGGTCCGCATCGGCTTCATCGCCCAGCAGTTCAACCTGGTGGGCCGCCTGTCCCTGTTCAGCAACGTGGCCCTGGGCTCGCTGGGGCGGATCCCGCTGATACAGGGCCTTTTGGGCTGGTGGCCCAAGGAGACGCGTGAGGCGGCCATGGCGGCCCTGCACCGCGTCGGCGTCTCGGAATACGCGGCTCAGCGCGCCAACACCCTGTCGGGCGGTCAGCAGCAGCGCGGCGCCATCGCGCGGGCGCTGGTTCAGAAGGCCAAGATCATCCTCGCCGACGAGCCGGTCGCTTCGCTCGATCCTGTCTCAGCGCGCAAGGTCATGGAGATCCTTCGTGACCTGAATCAAAGCGACGGCCTGACGGTCGTCGTCACTCTGCACCAGGTGGACTACGCCCTGCGCTATTGCGACCGGGTCGTGGCCCTGAAGGCTGGCCAGAAGGTCTATGACGGTCCGGCTTCGGGCCTGAAGCGTGAAAAACTCATCGATATCTACGGCCCGGAATTCGAAGACGTGTTCTGGGAAGGAGCACCCCAATGATCAGCCGCCGTTCGGCTCTCGTGATCGCCGCCCGTTCTTCGCTTGTGGGTCTGTCGGCCCTGGCCCTGGCTTCCTGCTCGGGCAAGTCCGACGCGCCCGCCGCCAACAACGAGGTGACCTTCTCGATCCTGTCGACCGAGTCGGCCCAGAACATGGAGAGCTACTGGACGCCGATCCTAGAGGACATGGAGAAGCAGACCGGCCTCAAGGTGAAGCCGTTCTTCTCGTCCAACTACTCGTCGCTGATCGTGGCTATGGGCGCTGGGCAGACCGATCTGGGCTGGTTCTCCAACCAGTCTGGCCTGGAAGCCGTTCGTCGGTCTAACGGCGAGGTTTTCGCCCGGACGTTCGATCCGTCGGGGACCGACGGCTATAAGTCGGTGATCATCGTCCCGTCCGACAGCAAGATCCAGTCCGTCCAGGATCTGCTCAAGTGCGACAAGACCCTGGACTTCGGCATCGGTGACAAGAAGTCGACCTCGGGCACGCTGGCGCCGATGACCTATGTGTTCATCCCGGCCAACAAGAAGCCGGAGACCTGCTTCAAGACGGTGATCAGCGCCAACCACCAGGCCAACCTGTTCGCGGTGGCCAACGGCAAGCTGGACGCCTCGACCAACAACTCGACCGCCATCAGCCTGTCGAGCGCCCGGGGCGAGGGCGTCACCGACAAGATCCGCGTGATCTGGGAGTCGCCGACCCTGCCGGAAGACCCGATCGTCTGGCGCAAGGACATTGACCCGGTCGTGAAGGAGAAGCTGCGTCAGTTCTTCCTGACCTACGCCCAGGGCGACACGCCCGAGGCCGAGCAGCAGCGTGGTTATCTGAAGCGGCTCTCGATCGGCGGCTTCAAGCCGGCCGACGACACCCACCTGCTGGTGGTGCGCGAGATGGAAGCGACCGAACAGCTGGGTCTGGCCCGCGAGGCGGGTGACCAGGCCAAGATCGCCGCCGCCCAGAAGGTCCTCGACGGCGTCAAGGCCGAGCGCGTGGCCGCCGAGGGCAAGGCGGGCGTCGTCGCCCAGCCGACCAACTGAGGTCCTTGATGAGCCAAGCCGCCAAGATTGAAGGGGCGATTCCGCCGCCGCCCAGGCGGTCGACCTCGGCCCTGGCCTTCGACACCCTGCTGTGGGGCGGGGTGATCCTGCTGCTGATCATCAGTTTCAAGCCTGCGGAGATCGACAAGTTCCCGCAACTGTTCACCGACACCGAGAAGACGCAGGGCTTCGCCCAGTTGTTCTTCAAGCCGTTCAGCGACCCTGAACTGTTCATGTCGATGGATTGGAGCCTGTTTATCGGCAAGATGTGGCAGACGATCCAGATGGCGATGTGGGGGACGGCGCTGGCGATCATCGTGGCCATCCCGCTGGGCCTTCTGGGTGCCCGCAACATCGCGCCGGTCTGGGTGCAGCAGCCGGTGCGCCGCGTGCTGGACCTGATCCGCTCGATCCCTGACCTCGTGGTGGCGCTGATCTTCATCACCGCCGTGGGGCTTGGACCCTTCGCGGGCGTGATGTCGATCATGTTCAACACCGGCGGCGTGCTGGCCAAGCTGTTCGCCGAGGCGGTCGAGTCGATCGACAAGGGGCCGGTCGAGGGCGTGCGCGCCACCGGCGCGGTCAAGCTGCAGGAGATCGTCTGGGGCGTGATCCCGCAGGTGGCCCCGCTGTGGACCAGCTACGCCCTCTATCGTTTCGAGTCGTCGAGCCGCGCCGCCACGGTGCTGGGCATCATCGGCGCGGGCGGGATCGGTCAGATCCTCTACGACTCGATAAATGCGTTCCAGTTCGACCAGACCGGCTGCATCGTGCTGGTCATCGTGGTGGCCGTCTCGATGATCGACCTGCTGTCGCAAGTTATCCGGACCCGGCTGCTCTGAGGCGCGGCGGCGGTGATCAGAGCCGCCGCACACGCCAGCATGGCTGATCCAATCACGCCGCGGCGCTATGGGCCGCGGCGTTTTTGTTTGTATAGTGGGCTGCCGGCCCTTCCCACGCGCCGGTCGCGGTCCGCCGTCCGGCGACGCGTCCTTGACCCTGAAGGGCCATGATCCTCGTCTCGCTCGTTGTCGTCCTCTTCCTCGTTCTGCTGAACGGGGTCTTTTCCATGTCCGAACTGGCCGTTGTCTCGGCCCGGAAGGCGCGTCTGCAAGGCTTCGCCGAGCGTGGCGACCGGGGCGCGAAGCTGGCGCTCGACATGGCCGAGCATCCGACGCGGTTCCTGTCGGCCGTGCAGGTAGGCATCACGCTGATCGGCATCTTCGCCGGCGCCTACGGCCAGGCCACCATCGCC
>FWPV01005850.1_pt1 | contig 24173 bp, 22 predicted proteins | sample 2228371 | NCBI WGS metagenome assembly FWPV01 (sample SAMEA103939776, study PRJEB20133) | metagenome | reverse complement strand
TTAATTTTTTTCTTTAAAATGATTAAAAAATAATTTTTAAGATAAAATCAGATTTTTTTTGACAAAAAATTGAAAAATTAGTATTATTACATCAATTATATCTTTTTTTGATATATTTAGATAAAAAATAAGATATTTTGGAGCATAATAGTCGAATCGGAGCGAATAGTTGGCATGGGCTTTATGTAGAGCCCACGTGCTTGAGCAAATAAGGAGAAATTCTTATGAAAGAAGTAATGACGCCCAAAGAAGCGGCAGAATATCTGAGTGTCCATGTGCGCACTCTTTACCGCTTGGTTAAGAAAGGAGAAATTCCTGGTCGAAAAGTAGGTGGAAGCTGGAGATTTAAAAAGGATGCCCTGGATGCCTGGTTATTGGGCAGAGATAAATTGACTGCTTCGGGAGAAAAAGGTTGCAATGGAGAAAGGGATTCTCATAGTTGATGATGAAAAAGACATTCGGCAACTTCTTTACCAAGCCCTAACTCAGATGGGTGGTTATCGAGTAGAAGTGGCCCAAGATGGAGAAGAAGCCCTACAAAAAATCGAAAGCTCCCAATTTGATTTAGTCTTGACAGATATGCGTATGCCGAAGATGGATGGTCTGCAGTTAGTAAACGAATTGGCCAAGAAACATCCGGAAATAGTTACGGTAGTGATGAGTGGCCATGGCTCGATAGATGCAGCCTTGGAAGCAGTCCGGCGTGGGGCTAGCGATTTTTTAAGCAAACCCTTTAATCTTCCCGAAATAATCGTTCGACTGGATAAGGCCTTGGAAGAACGCCAGCGTCTCAACCATATGAGTAGGTTAATAAATCAAATGGAGGAATCGATTGCGGAGTTAAAGAGGTTAGACCAGATCAAGTCTGAATTCGTAGCGGTGGCTTCCCATGAATTACGGACTCCTTTGACGGCCATAAAAAATGCCGTCCAGTTGTTGCTCATGGAGAAAGTGGGTGAAGTTAATGAAAATCAAAAGAAATTCTTGACTATGGCCGAGAGGAATATAAATCGGCTTATGAATATTTTAAATGATCTCCTTAATCTCTCTCGGATAGAGTCGGGAAAAATGGTGATCAAGTTCGAAGAACTAAATTTGCGGAGTATATTGGAATTAGCCTATTTTTCTTTTAAGCCGCAAGCAGAGGAAAAATCAATCCAGTTGAAATTAGAGCTTCCAGCTGAACTTCCTCCTGTCTATGGAGATAAAGAGAAAGTGGAGCAGATTTTGAGCAACTTAATAAGCAATTCCTTAAAATTTACTCCAGAAAAAGGGGAGATAAAAATTTCTGCGGAGCTGCTTGCTCCAGATGAAGAGATGGTGGCGGTGGCCGTAAAGGATACGGGGATAGGAATTCCTGCTGAACATTTGGATAAAATTTTCGAAAAATTCTATCAGGTAGAGAATTCGCTGCAAAGATCTCATGGTGGAACAGGGTTAGGTTTGGCTATTACCAAGGGATTAGTAGAAGCATTAAAAGGGAAGATCTTTGTGCAGAGTGAACCGGGGAAAGGGAGTACCTTTACTTTTACACTTCCTATTTCCCGGGGAGAAAGGAGAGACGTGCACTTCCGCTACATCCTGGATAGAGAATTTCAGCGTGCTCGGGATAGCCAAACTCCTTTGGCTCTTTTACTCGTCGAGATAGTTGATTCTCGAGGAGAAGAAAAAGATCTTATTTTGCCCGAATTGGAGAAGATAGCCAAAGAGAGTATCTGCCGCAAATCAGATATTATTTTAGTGCGGGAGAGAGAAAAAATTTTAGCAGCCTTATTGGGAGTAGATAAGGGAGGAGCGCAAATAGTGCGCGAGCGTCTCCAGGAAAATATTGCCGAAAAATTAAGCACCAAATGGCAGCCTCCCCCTCAAGTAGCGATGGGCATAGCTTCTTTCCCTGAGGATGCTCTTTCAGCGCGGGAACTTTATCAAAAAGCCCAGGAGGATTTGCAGAGGAAATCATGAGTTTACCCAAAATTTTAATCATCGATGATGAAGTAGATTTAGTCGAAACAGTTCGTTTCCCTTTAGAATTAGAAGGTTACCAAGTACTGGTGGCTTACAATGGAGAAGAGGGGCTGCAATTGGCCCGGAAAGAAAATCCTGATTTAATTATCTTAGACCTGATGTTGCCCAAAATCGATGGGTTCAAAGTATGCCGTTTTCTAAAATTTGATGACAAATATAAGCATATTCCCATTATTATGCTAACAGCCAGGTCGCAAGAGAAAGATCGCCTTCTGGGGAAAGAAACTGGGGCTGATGAATATATTACTAAACCATTTGATATCGATGATCTGCTTAATAGAATTAAGAAATATATCTCGGCCAAAGAATAGGGCATGGGTAGTTTTAAGTACCGGGTAAGAGATAAATGGGGTCGTCCCCTTACGGGAATGATTGAAGCCCCTTCGCGTGAAGCCGCTGGAGAAAAACGTTGGCAATTAGGTTATTTCCCCATTGCGCTTCAAGAAGAAATAAGAGCGGGTACTACCGATCTGGGACATATTTGGGCAAGATTCCAAAGAGTAAAACTTACTGATCTTATCTTCTTCACTCACCAGCTGGCTACTCTTTATAAAGCAGGTTTGCCCCTGCTCAGCGGGTTGGAGAGCATCATAGAGCAGACCGAAAATAGAAAGTTCAAGGCCATATTAGAAAAGGTAAAGCGGCAAGTGGAAGGGGGGAGTACCCTTTCGGAAGCCATGGCCAGGCATCCCCAAGCTTTCCCTCTAGTATATGTAAATATGGTCCGCGCCGGAGAAACCTCGGGTACTTTGGGGGAAGCGTTGGATAGATTTATTAGCGTAGCCGAACGAGAATTAAATACGAGGCAGAAGCTAAAAGAAGCGACCCGGTATCCCAAAATTATCCTCCTCGCTTTAAGTGTAGGTTTTGTGGTTTTAATGACCTTTGTGATTCCAAGGTTTGTCCAGATTTTCTCCCAATTTAATATGCCTCTTCCTTGGCCCACGCGTTTTTTGATAAATTTTAATGAGTTTTTTCAAAATTATTGGTACTTAATTTTAGCTGGGGCAGCGGGTTTATTATTGGGTCTTAACCAATATTTACAAACGGCCAAAGGCCGAGCTTTCTGGGATAGACTAAAAATTCGGCTTCCCCTCTTGGGGCCTCTATTTTTAAAGGTGGCCCTTGGGCGCTTCACTTTCATCTTCGTCATGCTCAACCGCAGCGGCGTCCCCATTTTACAAACCCTGGAAATCGCCGCTGCAACTATAGACAACTTCGAAATTGCCCAAGCGATTGAAGTCCTCAGGTATAAGATCAAGAGCGGCAAAAGCTTGGCTTTAGCCATGAAGGAGACGAAGAAGTTCACTCCTCTGGTAGTCCAGATGGTCGCCTTAGGAGAATCTTCCGGTACCTTAGATAGCATGCTTTTGCGAATTAGCGAATTTTATGATCGAGAAATTGATAATGCTATCAAGAAAATGTCTACTTTTATTGAACCAGTCTTGACCTTAGCTTTAGGGGTGGTGGTGTTATTTTTTGCTTTAGCCGTATTTTTGCCTTGGTGGAATATGGCTTCTCTATTTCGTTGAGAGGAAAAGGAGAGAGAATTTTTGGCTTTTTGCAATAAGCAGGTTAAATCTTTAGCGGGTATGACGCTCTTAGAAATAATTGTGGTCATGCTTATCGTGGGAATTCTTTCCGCAACTTTTATTCCGCGCCTCGATTGGGGTGTATCCTCGAAGGCCGCCGTGGAAGGAGCAGCATTTATGGTGGCCTCTGATATTCGTTATGCCCAAGAGTTTTCTATGGCCACGGGGGTGGCCAAAAGTATTATTTTCAATGCGGGCGCCAGTACTTATTCATTTCAGCCTGGGCATGCTTTAGATCCCCCCGGCCAGCTTCCTGAAGGAGTGAGATGCACAAATAACTTGACCATTACTTTCAACTCTTACGGCGAGCCGATTAGCGGGGGCGGGGGTTCTTTAACCATTATGGGCTACGGAGAATCAAAGACGATTACCATTCTCCTTTATACGGGCAAGGTAAATATATCTTGAGGGCTAAAAAAGGATACCGGGGTTTTACCCTAATTGAAGTTATCATTCTTATTATCTTGGCGGGAATCTTGCTGCCAGCCATAATTGTTCCTTTTATCGCCGGGATTAAAGGGAGTGGCGCACCCGAGATGGCTACGAAAGCCATGTATTTAGCCCAGCAGAAGCTGGAAGAATTTTTGCAGTACGCGTACGACCAACCTCCTTTGCAGCCCATAGCTCTTACGCCTTATACTCCAGCGGAATTACCAGATTACCGCTGGCAGTGGTCCATCGCTCTCGTGAATAATAATTTTAATTCTGTGGGCGTAGACATGGGATATAAGAGGATCTTAGTGCGCGTCCAAGATCCCGAGAACAGGGTTTATGAAATATGGGCAGTGGTTACTAATTTTCCTTAAGAGAGTTAGGGATGAAGAGGAGATCTGACCTGGGATTTACTTTAATAGAAGTGATCATTGTTATCGTCATTCTTTCCATCATTGCTGGATTGACCATCTATTTTTTAGTGGATAGTGCCCGCTTGTACTCCCTAACCATCAACCAAAAGGCCTTAAGTGACGAAGCCAGGATGGCCTTAGAGAAAATTTGCCGCGACTTACGTGATGCTCAGAGTATTTCTGTTCCAGCAGTGGGCAGCAGTGGGTCAGTCCTCTCTTTCACGCGGACGCATGCCACGGCTGGTGACGGAGTCAATGAAAATATTACTTATCGCCTGAGTGGTTCTATTTTGGAGAAAGTAAAAACGGCGCCGGCGGTAGTGAGCCCGCTAGCAGAAAAGGTAGCTAATTTTTTAGTGAGCCGGGAGGGAGCTGGCCAAGAAGTAAAGATCATCCTTACTCTTTCAGGGAACAAGGGCGAAAGGGTGACTTTACAGACTAAAGTTTATCCGCGGAACTTGCCTGATTCTTCTATATATAAAAACTTCTTGGCTAATTGGCAGGAGAGATAGCTTTTATGGGTCAAAAATCTTTTAAGGATGCCCGGGGCATTTCCCTCCTTTTCTTGATAATGGCCCTTTTTCTCTTGACGACCTTAATCTATGTCTTTTCTTACTTAATACCCATGAAACATAAGAGCATAATTTTCCCTCTCCATTCTCTGCCGGCCCTGGCCCTGGCGCAGTCGGGAGTGGAATATGGCCTTAGATATAGCGCTGATCAAGGTTGGCGTACGCCCCTCGATCTCGGGCGGTTGAATAACGCCAATGTTTGCCAACGTAATCTCGGAAATGGCCGCTTCACCATCCAGTATGATAGTTCTACAGATACATTAACTTCCACGGGGGAGATTTTAAATTCTCCCATCCGGCGCGTGGTTTCCTTAAGTAATTTTTCTACCTTTTTGCGCCTTATCTTCGCCCCTGCTGCGCCTCCTCCCTGTTGGGCTGCAGCAACTCGCCAAGTTAGATTCTTTATTCAGAACGTGCGCCAGGAGAGTGTTATCTTAACGGGCTTTGCTGTTTCTTGGTTGCAGAGTCCGCCGACCCGGATTCTTACGCGTATAGATATGGATGGGGTCCAAAAATTTGGGGGTATTTATCGCAATGGCCAGCCAGCCCGAGATTTTAATGCAGGGGGTGGACAGCAAATGATCTTGCCGGCAGCGGTTATTCCGGTAACTATGGAATGGAATAACGATGTCTCTAATGGGAGGAGCATCTTAATTACTTTTTATACTGCGGCGGGAAAAGGCTTTGCTTTTAATTTAGATGCTGATGGTGATGGCTTGCCGTCATGTTGATATTAATTACCTCTTAAATTTAGGTTATGAAGAGGATTGGATAAAAAGGAAGTTCCATGGCCAAGAATTTTATAGGGGTTGATCTGGGGAGCCAAGCAGTCAAAATGGTCAGATGCCAGTTAACCGAGCGGGGACCTCTGCTCACTGACTTAGCCATTAAAAGCATTCCGCTGGAAGGGGAAAAAGATCTGAGTTTGGGTAAAGAAGTGTTGAAGGCCATCTTCCGGGAAGCAGGAATAAAGCCGCAAAAGGTACGATTAGTTTGCTCCGCAGCCGGGACATACATCCGTCGGCTTTCCCTTCCGGCCATGCCCAGAGAAGAGCTGGCCGAAGCTATCCGGTGGGAGTTAAAAGGGCAGATTCCTCAACCCATAGAAGCTATGGAAGTACGTTTTCATATCCTGGGAGAGAGGAAGGAAGAAGGTACCTCGCAATTAGATTTAATTGCTGTGGCCTGTCCGCAGATCACTCTGGAGCGCCTTTTAACTTTAGTCCAAGGGGCAGACCTTAAAGTAGTTCATCTGGATGTGGCTCCTTTTGCTCTCTGGAACTTAATTTTAACTTGCCAAGCAAAAGCTCTTGAGGAAGATATTGCTATCCTGGATATGGGCGCCGAAAAAACAGGGATCTACATTTGGCAAAAGGGCGTTTTGCAATTTAGTAGAGAAATTACTCCTGGAGGAGCGGAGTTCACACGGGCCATTCGCGAAGGTTTGGACCCCGGAGATAAACCTCAACTCCTCTTGGCCCGGGCCGAAAGAATAAAACAAATAATTGGTGTTCCAGTTCAGGGACCATTTGCCCAGATTCCTGGGGAAAATATTAGTATAGCCAAGATAACCTTTTTAATGCGACCAGTTCTGGAAAGATTGGTGGGCGAGATTTCTCGGTCCTTAGAATATTTCCGGTTGCAGATTGGCGGCAAAAACGCAGATCGCCTTCTCCTTTGTGGAGGAGGGGCCAACATGAAGAATATGGCCCATTATCTAAGTCAAGAACTGCGTCTGCCAGTGGAAAGATTCAACCCTGGACAGTTTCTCCCCTTTGATCAACAAAAGATTGATCCTCAGACCCTGGCCGAATTGGGGCCGCAATTGGCCCTGGCTGCAGGAGTGGCTTTACCCCTTATTAAGGGAGTAAATTTTCTCCCGGAGAGAGAGTCCTGGGCGGCGCGTCTCGGCTGGGGCAGAAATCCTTATTTTTTAGGTTCTTCATTGGCCGCGGCGATTATGGCTTTTTTGATCTGGGAGGGCCAAAGAGATTTAGCGCGCGTGCAAAAGGAATATGAACGAAAGAGCGTGCATTTACAGGATTTAGAAAGACTCCCTCTCACCCTTTCTTCTCTAAAAGAAAAAGAGAAACAAATCAAACAAAAATTATCTTTCCTCTCTTCTGCTCAGGTTGGTCCATTGACGCAGCGGGAAGTTTTAGCCGAGATACGTCGTTTAATCCCGGCGAACATGAGCCTAATCCAATTAAGTGTGGGGCCCAAAGGATTGGCTGGAGGAAAGGGAGGTAGAACCAGTTCCGGTGAGACAGAAATGCAGATATTAGGTTTAGCTTTTGGCCATAACGCGGAGTGTTTAAAAGCCATAGCCCAACTGATGGAGCGTTTGGACAAATCCTCTTTATGCCGCAATGTAAAATTAATGGCCGTGCGAGAGAATAAACAATATTCTGTCCCAGCCCTGCAATTTGAAATAGTTAGTGATCTGGAAATGGAAAGGCTGAGCAAGTAGTAAAGGTGGGAGGAAAATGGTCTTAAGAAAGCGAGAAAAAATAATGATCTTTGCGGCCATTCTAGCGGTAGCGGTTTGGGCTTTTGACCATTTCTATTATATGCCCCAAAAAAAGAAGATCAGGCAGCTCAAGACCGAGATTACTGCCCTCGATGCCAAAATTAATCAAGCCCTGACCTTCCGCCAGGGCATAGAAACTACGGAGCGCGAGATCGCCCGTCTGGAAAAGGAGACGCAGGTTTATCGAGAGCGTCTTCTGCGGGGAGATGAATTACGCACTTTCTTAAAACAGTTAGCCCAGGATAGCAAGCAAAAGGCCATAAAAATAGTCTCTCTTTCGCCGCAGGAGACAAAATTATCTGAAGAAGTTGAGCAGAAAGGAAAAGCTGGTGAGTATAAGAAAGTGGTCGTGCAAATGGTCATGTGGGCCACTTATCACAGCTTAGAAAGCTTTTTAAAGAACCTGGAGCATTTACCCTTTTTAATATCCTTGGACTATCTCAAGGTGGAACGGCAAGGAGATAAATATCCTCATTTGTTAGTTACGTTGGAAATAGGGGTCCAAATATACGAGAAAGAGTAAGGGAATCCTGACCAAGCTCATCAACATCTAGCAATTTAGGAGATAGAAAGAATGGTTAGGAAGAGAAATCTGGTCATCCTGATTATAATTCTTGGGCTTATTTTGGCCGAAATGGGCCCGCCTAATGGAGAGGGGGCTCAAGGTTACGGACAATCTGCCCCAAAGAAACTTTCCTCTAAGCCAGAGAAAGAGAGGGATCCCTTCGGTTTACCACCAGGAGTTAAGTTGCTGGCGCCTGGGATGGAAGAAAGGGAGAAAAAAGAAAAAGAGAAAAAAGGAGAAGAAAAAAAAGTAAATCAGGGGAAGATAATTATGGAGTTGCCGGCCCAGGTGACCCAAGAACCAGAGACGCACTTCCCGCCGCTAAAGCTTAAGGCTATTTTAATTAGCGAGCAGCTCCGTCTGGCCGCTATCGAAGATAGACTCGTTACGGAGGGCACCACGATTGGCCAAGAAGAGGTTCTGGAGATAAAACCTGATCGGGTAATCCTTGGTCGAGGCGCAAAAAGAAGAACCATTTATTTACCGCAAAGTTCAGTACCTTTAATGGTGGAGGAGAGATGAAGGTAAAAAGAAAAATAGGTAAGAATTTTTTAGGAATTATAAGCGGTATATTAATTCTGGGTGGTTGTGCTACCTCACCTCCCCAGGAAAGGATGAAGTTGACTCCGCGGGAGAAGGAGGTGGCGGAGGTCAAAACTCCTCCGCGCCACCGATTACCAGAATTAATTCTGCCCCAAAAAGAAGAAGTAAAGAAGATTCCCGAAAAGAGATTTTCTTTAAGTGCGCGGGAAGCTGATATCCGGGATGTGCTTTTGGCTTTTTCTAAAGAAAGTGAGAGGAGTATTATAATAGATCCGGAATTAAAAGGAAAAGTAACCGTGGACTTGAAGGGAGTAACCATAGCTGAAGCTCTGGAAGCGGTCCTCTCTCCTTTGGGATGGACTTTTCAGTTTGAGGATAAATTCATTCGGGTGCAGAAAGTAAAGATGGAGACGCGCCTCTTTACTTTAAATTACATGGCCACAAAAAGAAGCGGAAAACGAGAAATTTACGCCAGCACCGGCGGCGGATTGCAGACAGCCTCCGTCCCTGGGGTGCAAGCCCCAGTTACTCCGGGAAGTTCCCGCACCGGTTACAGTGATTTAGTCAGTGTCGACGAAGTGGACATGTGGAAAGAAATCCAAAAGGGCTTGGAAACCATTATCTTTGGAGCCCCGGAAGAAAAAGAGGAATCCCCGGAAGTCGGGAAAGGTATTTGGACGAGAGTAGACAGTCAGGGGAAAAAATTAATTGTGCATAGATCGAGTGGAGTTATCTGGGTTACCGATTATCCAGCGAATTTAAACCGGGTGGCTGCTTTTTTAGAAAAGATTGAGGGAAGTTCCCAAAGGCAGGTAACCATTCAAGCGAAGATAATGGAAGTAATTCTTTCCGATGAACACCGCGAGGGAATTAATTGGAAAGTCATCTTAGGTCTTCCCCGGGCGCTTAATTTGGCTTGGGGACTTACGGATCAGACCGGAACCATTGGTTATCCCGGCGGGCCTTTAGGCTACCTCTCGGAATCCGGACCCGCTACCGTTGCGGCGCCGGGAGGTTCTTTCCGCGTGAATCCTCTGGGGGGCGTATTTGCCCTGGGGGCGGGAGGGGTAGATGTAATCCTCTCGGATATTATTTCGGCCATTGCGGAACAAGGGGATGTAAAGGTTCTTTCCAGCCCCACCATTTCCACCCTCAATAACCAAAAGGCCATAATTCGGGTGGGTAATCAAGATGTTTTCTTTATTACGGGAGCAGTGGCCACCCAAACGACGGTCACCCAGATCATCCAACCTATGACCATTGACATTGGCATTATTTTAGATGTTACTCCCCAGATCTCGGAGGATGGGACAATTATCATGAATATTCACCCCAGCATCACAGAGAAGACGGGAGAAAAAGTTACGCCTGATGGGAAGACTACTTTTCCGCTGCTTAGCGTGCGGGAAACAGATACGACCATACGCGTAAGAGATGGCCAAACGATCATCATCGCTGGCCTGATGCAAGAGAAGAAGGAAGAAGTATATATAGGTGTTCCGGGTCTGCAGTCCATTCCTATTTTAGGAGCTCTATTTCGTTATAAAACGGAGCGTAAGAGAAATTCCGAGCTGGTCATCATGATTACCCCTACCATCCAAGCCGGACAAAAGGTGGAAGAGAATAAACGACCGTGAGCGCGAGCATGTATCAGGAATTCTTTGGACTAAAAGAAAATCCCTTTTCCTTAACTCCTGACCCGCAGTTTTTCTATCTGGGAGCTAGCCACTTGGCGGCAATAGAGTCACTCCTTTTTGGCATCCAGCGGAAGATGGGGTTTATGTTAGTAACGGGCGACATCGGCACCGGCAAAACCACTCTTTGCCGGGTTCTTCTAGAAAGATTAGGCAGCGAGAAGATCAAGACCGCTGTCCTTTTTAACCCTTTCCTCTCCGAGGAAGAGTTGTGGGCCTCCATCCTTAAAGATTTTGGACTCCCCTTCCAGAATTTAACCCGGAAGGAGATGATCGATTCTTTATACGAGTTTTTGCTTACTCTTCTCAGCCGGGGGGAAAATGCTGTGCTCATTATTGATGAAGCTCAAAACCTATCTACCTCTTTATTAGAACAGATTCGCTTACTCTCTAATCTGGAGACCGAAAAAGAAAAAATTATCCAGATCATTTTACTTGGGCAATTGGAACTAGCGGCCAAATTAAATTCGCCTGAGTTAAGACAGCTCAATCAGCGCCTGGCCATGCGCCTGCAACTTTATCCCCTTTCTTATAAAGAGATGGAGAACTATATCTATCAAAGGCTAATCATCGCGGGGGGACGTGGGCATATAACCCTATCTAAGTCGGCTTTAAGCGAAATATACCGCTTCTCTAAAGGAGTGCCGCGGTTGATCAACCTCCTTTGTGATCGGGCTCTGTTGGCCGCCTTTGTGGCCCAAACAAACCACATTGATGGAGCAATGGTGCGCAGAGGAGCGCGGAGTCTGATGGGCCGGGAGGGAGGAGGCCAAAGAGGAGTGCGCCGACCTTATATCTTTTGGATAATCTTTCTTTGCTTATTAGGAGGAGTGATCATGAGCAGTACTTTCCTCCCGCAATGGAAGGACTTAGTTAATTTAGCTATGGAGAAGGTAAGCGCCAAAGCTTTCTTTAAAGGAGATCATTAATTGGTCCTAAGGAGCGGAAGTTAAATGAGCTTGATCATGGAAGCTATTAAGAAAGCGCAACAGATCCGCTGGGCAGGAAATCAAAATACCACCCTCCCGCCGGTCATTATAGAAGAACGTCAATCTCTTGGAAAGAAGCCCAAGAGATGGTGGTTTCTTTCTCTTCTTCTGCTTCTTCTGGGCGGGGGATTACTTGTTTTCTGGAGCAAGCATTTTGATCATTCCTCCTCGGCCATCCAAAAGAGCCCAGATAAAATAGTGGCGAATAAAATCCCGGAAGAAGTTCCCGCCTCCGTTTCCAGCCCCCAAAAGGAGGGCAGAAGTCCAGATCGTCCTCTTCTTCCCTTGACGGTGGTAACAGTGACCGAACCTGGCCGCCCAGAAATGGAGCTGGAAAAAACAAGTCCTCCGCCAAGGGCCGAAGAGAAGCCCGAGCCTAAAGATCTTCTTCCACCAAAAGAAAAAGTGCTCACCGAGAAAGAGGAAGAAGAGCAGCGAAGAGGAAGAACAAAGATGGAAGAGGAAGAAAAAATTATACCATCCTCTGTCCAAGAGAAACCTTCTTCCGAGATTAAGGTCGAGAAACTAAAGGCTGAGATTGAGGCCAATCAGGAAGCAGTTAAGAATTTTAATGCCGGAGTAAATTTTTATCTAAAGAGAAATCTGGGCCAAGCATTGCAGGCTTATAAGAAGGCTTTACAACATGACGCTCATTTCCTTGAAGCTTACAATAATTTGGCGCTCATTTACCAAGAGATGGGCGATTTAGACCAAGCGCGAGAAACTTTACAAAAAGCGCTCCAAATAAATGCCCATTATGAAAAGGCCTGGAATAATTTAGGGATCATTCTTCTTTTGCAGAACCGCTCCAGCGAAGCCAAAGAAGTATTTCACAAGCTCTTGCTTCTAAATCCCCACCATGTGGAAGGCTATCTTAATTTAGGGGTGCTCTATCGCCAAGAAGGAGATCTGAGAAGAGCAGCGGAGTGTTACCAAAAGGCCCTCCAGATAAATCCGGAGCGCGGGGAAGCCCATTATAACCTGGGCCTAATTTTAGAAGAGCTGAAGGAAATCCCGCAGGCAATTCATCATTATCGATCTTTCTTGCAGCTGGCAGCTAAAGATTATCCCGGGTTAGCGGCAGAGGTAACCCGCCATATAAATAGGTTGGGAAAAGAGCCCAAAGGGCGCTAAGAAAGTTAAGCCCGCTCCCTTAGGCGAAAAGCCGCAAAAATAAAAAATGGAATTAAATAAGAGAGGATGGAGATGGGGGAGGAAAAAAGAAATTTAGGTGATTTCTTCGTAGCCCAGGGGGTAATTACTAAAGAACAGCTCCTGCGGGCCTTGGAGGAGCAGAAGCAGACTGGAGAAAGGCTGGAAGAGACGATTGTTCGCCTTAAGTTAGCCAGCGAGGAATTGGTCTTCCAGAAAATGGCTGATTATTTTAGTCTGCCTTTCATTGATTTGAATACTTATCAAATTGATGAGAAAGTTATAAAGATTATTCCCGAGGAAATTGTTCGGCGTCACCATTTAATGCCCCTCTTTAAAATTGGTAATACCCTGACAGTGGCCATGGCCAATCCTTTGGATATTTATGCCTTGGATGAAGTGCGGGCCAAGACCAACTTTGACGTGGAGATTGCCTTGAGCACTAAGGAAAAAATTAAGCGCGCCATTGATCAGTATTACGGCCTCACGGCGACGACCCTGGAAGATACTCTAGAAGAATTTGTCAAGAGTCGGGGGCTAGAAACTCCTCTTCAGTTAGTTGAGTACCGCAAGACTTATGATCTGGCCCCGAAGGAGATATGGGGTGGGCCGATGGAGGAAGCGCCGGCCTCCCGCATATTTGATGCTATTATGTTGCAAGCCATTCGGGATCGAGCTAGCGACATTCACTTGGAACCGGAAGAAAAAATGCTCCGCGTCCGTTTTCGGATTGATGGTCTACTTTACGAATTTTCTACTTTAGCCAAACAGATCCATCCTCCCCTGACTTCTTCTATTAAAATTTTAGCGGAAATGGATATAGCGGAGACAAGGTTACCTCAAGATGGAAGCTTCAATGTAAAGATAGAAGAGCGGAGTTATGAAATTAGAGTGTCCACTTTCCCTACTATTTATGGGGAAAATGTGGTTCTCCGCATTTTAGACCAGAGTACGCCTTTGAGAAGATTAGAAGAATTAGGTTTTACCCCGGAGATGTTAGCCAGTTACAAACAATTAATTGCCAGTTCTCATGGCATGATCTTAGTTACGGGTCCCACGGGGAGTGGCAAAACCTCCACTTTATATGCTTCTTTAAACATGATCAATTCTCTGGAAAAAAATATAATAACTATCGAAGATCCGGTGGAATATCGTTTAAACTTGGTCCGGCAAACGCAGGTAAATCCTAAAGCAGGCATTACCTTTGCAACAGGGCTCCGATCTATTTTGAGGCAAGACCCGGATGTAATTATGGTGGGGGAAATCCGCGACTTAGAAACAGCGGAGATAGCTATTCAGGCAGCTCTTACGGGACATTTGGTATTGAGCACGCTCCATACCAACGATGCGCCAGAGGCTATCACCCGGCTGATGGATATCGGTGTGGAGCCCTATCTTATTTCTTCAGCTGTGATCGGCGTTTTGGCCCAGCGCTTAGTCCGAACTATCTGTGCGGAATGCAAAACCATCCGACCTTTTAATCCCTTATTAGAGCCGGATTTAAAAGAAGTTTATCAGAAGCATTTTACGGCGCCGATCACGGAAATGGTCCTTTACCAAGGGAAAGGCTGCAAGAGCTGTAAACAGAGCGGCTATTGGGGCAGAGTAGGTATCTTTGAACTCCTGCCGATTAACGAGCAGATAAAAGAATTAATTGGCAAGAAAGCCTCGACCCAACAAATCCGCCAGATGGCCCGGGAGACCATGGGGATGGCTAATTTGCGAGAGGATGGTCTCCTAAAGGCGCTGCAAGGCCTTACTACCTTAGAGGAGGTAAATCGGGTGGCCGGGCGGTCGCGAATCGTCTAAAAAAGAAGTAAATTATAATGCCTAGGCCAAATAAGAGGGATATAAAAAAACCCACTCGAAAACTACAAGGTTCGTAAGCGAAGACAACTTCATATTCTCCAGCCCGCATGGCCAGAGCTCGAAAATTGTAATTGGCCCGCAGAATTTTAATGGGAGAATACCTACCAGCAGAGTTACCATCAGACCCTAATGGGCGAAGATAAGCTTGCCATCCGGGATAGAAAGTATCACTAAGTACGAGCAAAGAGTCGCGAGTACAGCTTACCCGCAGCTTGAGCTGGTTATTCTTCTCTTGCATTAAGTTTACCTGATTTTTAGAGACCGGACGAAAGGGCCTAGCTGAAGCGAATTCCCCTGTCCATTGGGGATTCTCCTCTAAGATGACCACTTGCGCCGGATGAAAATCTTGGCCCTGCAGAAAAGTAATCGTCTCTTCGGCCGAAAGAACTTTATACTTCTCCACGAACCAGGCCCGAGGTAGGTAGTCACGTAAGCGGTAGAGTTTTATCGTCTCTTGGAGCAGCAACTCCTCCTTCTTTCCCGGTAGCCCCTGAATCCCGGCGAAAATTAGCTCGAAATTTTTATCGACAATGGGCGTCGTGGAAATTACATATTTTACTCCGTAAAGATAAAGCAGATTGGTGGCTAATAAAGAAGGCGAGGTCACAAAAGCTTTATAAAGATCATCAGCTCTCTTTATCGGCAAAACTTCAATTCCCCAAACATGGGGAATTTTGGGGATTAAGAACATGGAAGCGAGGTGTTTTTCTCGTAAAAGTTTTAGAGGTGTAGGGTTGGAGATCAGAAGGGGAGCATCAAGGGCAGCTGTTTTAGGAGTAGTAAAAGACCTAAAAAAGCCTTTATCATTGGAGATTATCTCCATAATGGGTGTTTTCTGAAAAAAATCTTTAGTTTTTTCTTTACCAAAAAAACCCATATTGCCCAAGAGATCGAAAATGAGGAAGATAACCAGGGTCGCCGTACTCCATTTAGGCCAAGACCATTCTTGCCCCACGCGCAAGATGAGCAAAAAGATAGTTAGATAGAAGAACCTTTGGGTATTTTTAATATTGACTAAAAGAAGAGTTGGCGAGGAAGCCATTCCTAAGCGCTGAAAAAGTTGACCCATTCCCTTTTCGCCGAGCACGCTAAGAAGGAGGAGAAAACCACAGATCAAGGCTGCGCCAGTCAAGTAATAATTGACTTTCTTATGCCGAGCTGAAGGTGAAAAGCTCTGCAACTTTTCTAGACCCAACCCCGCCGTAATAGCTAACACCAGGAAAAAAATATAAAGAAACTTAACCGGGTAACGAAGAGCTGAGAAGAAGGGGAGGTACTTAAAGAGCAGTGGATAAAGAGGATTGAAATTTCCCAGAGCCAGGAAAAAAGATATAAAAATTAAGACCAGATAGAACTTGCGCTCGCGGCTAAGTAAAAAGAAGAAGAAAGTAAGCAGAAAAGGGAGGCCGCCTGTATATAATGTTTTTAGCCAACATTGCGAGGTCCAGTAATTTTGGGCATCAAGGAAATAACCATAGGCATCAGGCAAAAAGAAGAGCAAGAAATCGCGCGGGGCAAAGCTCCAAATAGTCGCTTCGGCCAAAGATATTCCCTGGCTTCTAATGGAATGAGCATAGAGCTCCAGAAAAGGGAGAAGCTGAACGGCCGAGAAGAAGATGAAGGATACAAGGGTAATTCCAAGAATTTTGCTCCTTTGAAGGATCTTCTCCCAAAAATTTCCTGAGGCTGAGCTTAGAGGTGGCGGGAAGAAAAGCATGAGCAAGAGAATAAGAAAATTGGCATAAACAATCTCTACCCCTCCCCCCAAGAAAGATATCGCCATAAATAGGGCCGTCAAAATCTCATTCTGCAACCCCGGGGTAGTCAGGGCTCTTCTAAAAAAAATAATGACCAAGGGCGTCCAAATAACAGCGAGAAGAGTGTTGAGTAAGGAGTGGACAGAAAGAAGATAACCACTGAGCATGAAGATGATTCCTCCCGTCAAAGCACTGCTCAGGCGGGCGGTCAATTCCCGTAAGAGCAAATAAACGAAAAAGCCACCTAAGAAAAAATGGAGAATGATTATACTATTGAAGGCGAAATCGAAGGGCAGCAGGAAGAAGAGCAGATTTAGCGGGTAGAGGAGAGCATGTTGGGGATTAGCAAAAAAGGGGTGGCCCGAGAACTGATAGGGGTTCCATAAAGGGAAATCCCCATTTTTAATACTCTCTACTCCAAAAAAACGCGGCGGAATAAAATAGGGAGCTAAATCTCTCTCGGTAAGGATGAAGCGATCGGCAAAGAGATCGGCAAAATAGATGAGGATAGAAAAAAAGAGGGCCAAACCAGCTAAAAAATTTGGCGATTTGACCCTCCCTAAGAGTAAATTTGTTGCTTTTAGGCCATGGTGGTTAGCTAACTTCTTTACTGGCGCCCTCCATTTTACCAAGTGGTCGTAGCCGCATAGATGGTGCCGTAAGTAGTGGGCACATTAGGGGTGGGGCTTAAGGTAAAGGTATAAACTCTGCCGCCGACCGTCATGGTAAAAATATTGGCGGCAGCTGTCCAGGTAAATCCTTTCAGTTCCCCGACGTTAGTGGCTATGGTAAGCATGTTATAGGTACCCGTCGTCCCACTAATGAGGCGTTGGCTGAAGAGCAAAGCGTTCTGGCTTCTCAAAGCACCCAAAACTCCGCGGGCAGTGCCATCGGCCGCTTGCCCGGTGAGGTCAAGATAGCGCGGGATAGCTACGGCGGCTAAAATACCAATAATTACTATAATGACGATAAGCTCGATTAGCGTAAACCCTTCTTCCCTTCTCCTCATGCCTCCTCCTTTCATTATTTATTGTTTTTAGCTGGCAAATATAGCATTTCCGCAAATGGCCTTAATATTATTATTAAAAATTAATTAAGGAATGTTTGTCAAGTTTTTTCGCGTCTGCGTCTGGCTGCTTGTTTTTTAATACTTTCAAAATGCCCATATAATCTTGCTGGCCATCATAAGGCCCATATCTCTTCCTGCGGGCGGCGGGGGACTCCGCTTCTCCTCCGAGGCTCGGTTATCACGCCCCCGCTGCTCTTTGCGGCTGGCCGGCCGTGAGTTTATGGAGAGGGCATATCCCGCTGATGCTTGCGGCGCAATCGGCCTTTCCATCCCGGCCCCAGGCAAGCTTTCGTCAAGAATTTAAGCAACTAATTTGGAGATGAACCAAAATTTATAAAACCGCTCGCTATTATTCTTCGCCTCTCCGCCAGGACAAATTTAGTAGAAACAAAGGGAGGTTAGTGATATATTTTTGTTAGGGTCTTTTAGAGGGGAAGATGACCGTAGCAGATAAGAGAGGTGGAACGGTAGAAATCCTTGGCGATTGGGCAATTAGTAAATTTCGCTCCTATTTAGATCTTTCCACGCTTCTATTTCTTGCTTTTAAAGAACTAATTTCCGAGAGAAAAAAGGGTTTTTCCTTAGTCTGGGAGATAACCTTGCGCCAAATCTATTTCACAGGAGTGCAGGCCCTTAAAGTAACCGCCTTCGTTTCTTTAGCGTTAGGAACGCTGGTGATTATAGAAGCAGGCAGTCAAATGGATCTTTTGGGGGGCCTGAGATTTATCTGCCGCATCCTGGTCTTAATAGTCATTCGGGAGTTAGGTCCTTTATTCACTGCTTTTATCGTCATTGGTCGATCGGGAACGGCCATAGCCGCGGAATTAGGTAACATGATTGTAGCCCAGGAGATGGAAGCTCTGCGGGCCATGGGGATTAATCCTATTTATTTTTTAGTAACACCGCGCCTTATTGGCGTAACTATCGCGGTCATCTGCCTAACCATTTTCTTTGACGTTATAGCGCTGGTGGGTGGATTTTTGCTCGCCATGTTAATACTACCAGTTGATTTTACGACCTTTTTGAAAGAGCTGATGTCTTCGCTCACAGGGATTGACCTGAGCGTTGGTTTCCTGAAGAGCTTAGCTTTTGGACTCTTGATTGCCCTAACCTGTACTTATCACGGCCTCGGGGTACGTTATTCGCCAATTGAAGTTCCGCAAGCGGCCACCAAAGGAGTAGTGAGCGCTATCTTGTCCTGTATTATTTTTAACGTAGCCATAACTATTCTCTTTTATCTATGAAGCAGTCAAACATAATTAATATGCAGCATGACCCAATATTAGAAGCCGAAGGGGTTTTTTTCTATTTGGATAATCGAGCCGTCCTCCAAGACCTAAATTTTCATTTAAAGCGCGGGGAGGTTTATCTCCTCGTAGGGGCGAGCGGCAGTGGTAAATCCATTTTGTTAAAAGTTTTGAGTGGTCTTTGGGGAGTTCCTCAAGGGTGGGTCAAAATAGCTGGCCTAAACTTGGCTAAAGCTTCGCCCCAGGTTCTCCAAGAGTTGCGGGTAAAGATGGGATTCGTCTTTCAAGAGGCAGCTTTAATTAGTAATATGTGCCTTTATGATAATATTGCGCTCCCTTTGCGCTATCATACTTCCTTATCTGAGGCCGAGATAAAAACCAAAATTGAGGAGCAAAGGGAACTGCTGCAGATTGACCGCCGCAGTGATTATCTTCTCCCTGCCCAGTTGAGCATGGAGATGCGTAAGCGAGCTGCTTTGGCGAGGGCGCTCATTTTAGAACCAGCGCTTTTATTTTTGGATGATCCGACCATGGGCATGGAGGAGGAAGCCAGCCAGCATATTTGGCAAGTGTTACAATTTTATCGGCAAAGGAGAAAAGTGAGCATGGTCATCGTTCAAAGTGCTTGGCGAGCGGCCTTATCTTTCGTCGACCGAGTTGGTTTCTTAAAAGACGGGAAAATAGTCGGAGAAAGCTCCCCCGAGGAAGTTCACAATCAATTAGCTAGAGCCATGCGTTAGAAAAACTCATTATAATTAAGGAGCAGGCCAATGAAGATGTATTTCCGCATTAAACATATTGACCGCTTGGCCGGAATTTTTGTGATTTTAGCGCTTGTTTTGGTCCTCATTACCATCGTTTTTGTAGCGCGGGGGCAGAAATGGTTTTCTAAACGTCATCCCTATTTGGTGGTTTTTGACCGCGTAGCTGGGATTAAACCAGGAACTGAGGTAACCATCTCCGGAATGGAAGTTGGTCGAGTTAAATCGCTCCGCCTTAACCAAGAGAGCAAAGTGGAAGTCATTTTAGAGATTTTTGACGAATATAAAGACTATATCCGCAGAGACTCCTCGGCGACTGTAATTAGCAGTCTGTTAGGAGGGAAGACTGTGGAAATTACCCCCGGCTCGCGCGCAGCGTCTTTTCTTCTTCCTGGCGAACCTATTCCCTCGCAGGAGCCTAAAGAACTAACGGACTTTTTAAAAGGAATAGATTTGCGGGCTCCCTTACAGAAAGCTGAAGCCACTCTGGCCCATTTAGAAGCCATCAGTGCCCATTTGCGCGACCCTCAGGGAGAGCTTTTCACCCTTTTAAAAAATTTAAAGTTGCTTACGGAGCAGTTGCGGAAAGGGGAAGGGAATTTGGGAGCAATTTGGCAAGATAAAAAGATATATAATGAAATAAACGCGACCCTTACTTCTCTGCGTCGTTCAGCTGAGCATTTAGAAAAGACTACCGAAAAGGCTGCCCGCTTTTCTGCAGATTTACCTAAATTGACCGCCGAGATAGAAACATATTTAAAAGAGGTTCCAAAAATTTTAGGGAACGTAGAAAAAGCTGCTGCTCACCTGCCGCAGATTATGGAAAAAGTGCACAAAGCCACGGCGGAGGTTCCAACCATCGCTGCTAATTTGAAAGAGATAACCAAAGATGTGCGAACAGTTGCTGAAAATTTAAAGAAAGTTGCTCCGGAAATTCCCGAGTTAGTCTCTACCAGTCAGGAGAGCATCGAGGAAGCAGAAAAATTAATCCGAACTTTGCGCCAGCATTGGTTAATTAGAAGTGGAAAAGCGAAGGTTCCGGAGAACGTGCCTTTAGAGGTTAGCCAGCGGGAAAGTCCTTATTGAAAGGAGAAAATGATGAGTGGTCCTCCAGAGTTATCTTTTTTTCTGGCTTTTTTAGCTGGGTTAATATCTTTCCTTTCCCCTTGTGTCTTGCCCTTATTACCATCTTATCTGGCCTTTATCACCGGTCTATCCTTTGAAGAATTGGTGCGCCAAGGTTCGGCCCGGGAAGTGCGCCAGCTTATCCTCACCCACTCTTTACTATTTATAACGGGCTTTAGCATTCTATTTACCCTTATGGGGGCTTCGGCAACTTTCTTGGGGCAGGTTTTAGCTGCTTATCGAGATGTGATTCGCTTGGGCGGAGGAGCGCTGATAATTGTTTTGGGTCTTTTTCTAAGTGGAATTGTACCTTTAGATTTTTTACAAAGAGAAAAAAGGTGGCATTTGCCGCATAAACCATTAGGTTATTTAGGAACTTTCTTGGTGGGCGTGACTTTTGCGGCCGGCTGGACTCCATGTGTCGGTCCCTTTCTTTCGGCCATTCTCCTTTATGCCAGCACGGCCGAGAAGATGAGTACAGGGATAATTTTATTGTTAATCTATTCTTTGGGCATGGCCATACCTTTTCTCATAAGTTCTTTGGCCTTGAACTTTTTTCTAATTGCTTTCCAAAAGGCCCGCCGCTTTATTGGGGCCTTAACCAAAATTGGTGGCATTCTTTTAATCGGCATAGGTATCCTCTTGCTGACTAACTCTTTTGATCTTGTAAACGAGTTTTTTAGTCGTTGGTTCCCTGATTTCTCTTTTTGATTTAAAATTAGATAGAAGGAAGATTACCAGTTCACACTCAATGTCCTCGACGAAGGTGGTAAATCACGCTGATTCTTTCCTGGCCCCGCTGCGCCAATTCTTAGAAGAAAAAGAAGGCCTTTTCTCCGTTTATGGAGTAAAGGGCGCGGCCCAGGCCTACTTAATTTCTAAGTTAGCCGCGATCACTAGCCGTCCCTTTTTTATTATCGCACCGGAAGAGAAGAAGGCCGAACTTATTTTCCAGGAAATCTCCTTTTTTCTGGGGAGAGAGCGCCCAATGCTTTATTACCCTGACTGGGATATTGCTCCCTTTGGCAAAATATCCCCTCCCTTGGAAGTAATGGGTCAACGCTGGCAAGTGCGCCATTGCTTACTCTCTTCTTCAGCTCCCTTTATTATGGTGGCCTCGCTGCCGGCCGTGCTTTGGCGAGTACCGCCCCGGTCGATTGGCCGCCAGGCGCTTTTAAAGATTAGCTCCGGGCAGGAAATTAGCCAGGAAGAATTGATGGCCAAGTTAGTTGGCCTGGGCTATTCTCGGCAAAATATAGTGACCGAGATTGGGGAATATTCCCGGCGGGGGCAGATCATAGATTTATACTCGCCTTCAGCCGCGCAGCCCTGCCGCTTAGAATTTTTCGGAGATGTGGTCGAGTCAATTAGGCTTTTTGATCCGGAAAGTCAACGCTCCTTGCAGGAGGAGAAAGAGATTCTGATTTTGCCCGTGCGCGAAACTCTTCTTTTCCCTGAATGCTTAGATTGCGCCCTCACCAAGTTCCCTCCCACGTTGGCCGAAGTGGGGGAGGGCCGGGAGATCCGCGAAAAAATTAAACAAAGCCTTCCTTTTCCCGGCCAGGAAAATTTGTTACCCTTTTTTTATCCTTACTTAGAAACCATTTTTGATTACCTTCCTCCGGATGCCGTTTTGTTCTTGGTCGAACCTCCAGAAATTAAAGAGGGGCTCGTTGACTTTTGGAAAATGGCCCAAACCTCCTGGTCGAAAACTCAGGCCGAGATAGGAAATTGGCCTCCCCCCGAAGAACTTATTATGCCTCCCCAAGAGTTTGAAGAGGACACTTCTCTGTTGAAGCGCATCTCTCTGCAGAGTCTGGAAGTTTGGCCAAAAAATCATTTAGACTCGGCCTTAACCCTGGTCACCGAGACCAATGAAGATCTACGTTCTTCCTTGCTCACTTCGAAATCTGAGGAGGGAGTGCTTCATACCTTAGCCTCCCGCATTCGCCAGGAAACAGAAAAAGGAATGGAAACCCTTTTTGTTTGTGGGCAGCAGCGTTCTGCTCAGCAGGTAGTTGAGATGCTGGGTAGTCATGGATTAAAGACTTGCATCTTTGCGGAAAGTTTTTCTTCCTGGAGGCCCGCGGTAGCTGCGGAAGGGCAAGTCACGATAATGATTGGCCAATTAGCGCGCGGTTTCAAATTCCCCTTGGCGGGACTTTATATTATCACCGAGGCCGATATTTTCGGGGAAAAAAGACCCCGCCGGAAAAAAGTAACTCTCCGAGAAGAGCATACTTTAGCCACTTTTAGCGAGCTTAAAGAAGGCGACTACGTGGTCCATACCGATCATGGGATAGGTATTTATCGAGGATTAGTCAAATTTACCTTCGGCGAAGAAGAGCAGGATTTTCTCCAGTTAGAGTATCAAGGGGGAGACAGACTTTACCTGCCCGTATATCGTCTGAATTTAGTGCATAAATACATCGGTAGTGGAGATGGGGAACCGCGCCTGGATAAATTAGGAGGGACATCTTGGGCGAAGGCCAAGAAGAAAGTTAAAAAAGCACTCCAGGAGATGGCGGCCGAGCTTGTGCAGCTCTATGCTGCCCGGACCATCATTAAAAGGCCTCCTTTTTCTCCCGCGGGTGAATATTTAACAGAATTTGAGGCTGCTTTTGAATTTGAAGAAACGCCTGACCAACTCCAAGCCATCGAAGATGTCCAGGCGGATTTAGACAAAGAAAAACCCATGGACCGGCTGATTTGTGGAGATGTGGGTTTTGGCAAGACGGAAGTAGCCCTGCGAGCAGCTTTGCGGGTGATGTTGGATGGTAAACAAGTGGCCGTCTTGGTCCCGACAACCGTTTTAGCCCAACAGCATTACCAAACCTTCACGCGCCGTTTTGCTAATTATCCCTTGCGCATTGAAATGCTCAGCCGCTTCCGCTCCCCCGCACAGCAAAAGGAAATAGTGCACGATTTGGCCAAAGGGAAGATAGACTTAGTTATCGGCACCCACCGCCTTCTTCAGCGCGATGTGACTTTTAAAGATTTAGGTTTATTAGTCATCGATGAAGAGCATCGCTTCGGCGTGCGCCATAAAGAAAAGCTTAAGCAGATGAAAGCCAATGTGGATGTCCTCACTTTAACGGCCACCCCCATCCCGCGGACCTTACAAATGTCCTTGGGGGGCATCAGGGACTTGAGCGTGATCCAGACTCCTCCAGAAAATCGTTTATCTATTCGTACTTATATCACGGAGTTTGATGAAGATATTATCAGCGAGGCCATTCGGCGAGAACTCCGCCGGGGAGGGCAGATATTTTTCGTCCATAATCGTGTTCAATCTATCCCGGCTATGGAAAAATTTTTACGGCGACTCGTGCCCGAGGCGCGCTTGGGTATTGCCCACGGACAAATGGCGGAACGTGAATTAGAGAAAGTCATGTTATCTTTCCTAAAAAAAGAGATAGACTTATTACTGACGACGACGATTATCGAATCTGGCCTTGACTTTCCTACCGCGAATACCATTATTATCAACCGGGCCGATAAGCTTGGTCTGGCCCAGATGTACCAACTCCGCGGCCGCGTAGGCCGGGGAAAGGAACGGGCGTATGCCTATCTATTAATTCCGGGCTTAGAAGCTATAAGTGGTGAAGGCCGGCGCAGATTGGCCGCTTTAAAAGAAGTTACCGAGTTAGGCTCCGGATTCAAATTGGCGATGCACGATTTGGAAATTCGGGGAGCGGGCAATATTTTGGGCAAAGAACAATCCGGAAATATAAACCGCGTCGGTTTAAATTTATATTGTCAGATGCTTTCTGAGGCAATTGAAAAAATAAAAACGAACAGATAAACTAAACAAATATGGATGAAATAAAAACCATTT
>FWPV01005848.1_pt1 | contig 24178 bp, 21 predicted proteins | sample 2228371 | NCBI WGS metagenome assembly FWPV01 (sample SAMEA103939776, study PRJEB20133) | metagenome | reverse complement strand
TGTAAAAGCAAGGAACCGCCGTATACCGAACGGTACGTACGGTGGTGTGGGAGGACGAAACGGGAACTAATCCCGTTTCTCCTACCCGATTGGTTTATCTCAATGATGGAAAATCCAGAGCATATTGACCCCCGCGTCTCGATTTTCGCCTGGATTCCGGGGCCTGACTTTTCTCGTGACACCGGACGAAGCAGAGAGCAGCTCAGATCGACCCCGCATCTCCAAGCCTACACTGCTCAAGCTCCCTTTCCATGTGAGCCGGTCCCGCAGAATTGCGGGAAGAGGGTAGGGGGTGAGGTTGTGGATAACTTTCTCCCTTTCACCCCAAAAATACCCAGTACAGGGTATTTTTAGTTTCCTAACTTTTTCGATAATTGTCAATTGACATATTGTAAGTTTCTATTAATGAGGCTTTATCCCATTCCGTAGTTCAACCCAATTTTAACTCAATAATTCCCTAAATAGAAAACTAAAAATATGTAAGAATCTAAAAAATAGAAGTTTACAAAGTTTTATGTTGACAAAATGGAGTTTTTATTTACATTTGTCAACCATATAGGTTTAATAAACATGCCAGACGAGAATATTTTCGGAAACAGGTTAATGCTTGCAAGAAAAATGAACGGGTTTTCTTTGCAGGATTTAGCGGATGCCTTAGAGAATAAAATCAGCAAACAGGCTCTGAATAAATATGAATCCGGTCAGATGCGGCCCAACAGCGAATTTTTGGGAGATCTTTCCAAAGTTCTGAATGTGAAGCCTGACTTTTTTATTAGAAAAGGCATAGTAAATCTTGGTGAAGTTTCTTTTAGAAAAAAAAGTGATCTGCCAAGAAAGACTGAGGAAGCGATTATCGAAAAAGCCAGAGATTACGTAGAGCGATATCTCGAAATTGAAAATTTGCTTGGCCTGGATCAAAAATTTACCAATCCAATTCGGGACTTGGTAATCAGAAACAAGCAGGATGCTGAAAATGCAGCTAACAAGTTGCGGGAGATTTGGGAATTGGGGACTGATCCATTGCACAATCTGGTTGAAATGCTTGAACTCAGAGGGGTTAAAGTCTATTTGATTGATGACGACGAATCAATTGATGGATTTTCATCAATTTCTACCAATGGGATTCATTTGGTAGTGGTAAATCTCAAAGGAAAATCCATTGAACGGACCCGGTTTACCATTATCCATGAGCTGGCACATATCCTCTTAAACTTCTCTGAGGAGGTAGCCTCTGATTCTAAATTGATAGAAAAGTTATGCCACCGTTTTTCAAGTTGTTTTATCCTTCCAGGGAAAATGCTTTTTAAAATGATCGGAGGGAAAAACAGGTCTTATATAGCTATTAAAGAATTAATTGCTATCAAGGAATATTATGGGATGTCGATTAGGGCAATAGCGCACCGTCTGTGTGAAATGGAAGTGATTTCTGAAAATTACTACAAACGCTGGACTATTTATTTAAATAAAACCTATGGCTCCAAAAATGAGCCAGGAGATTTTAAGGGCGAAGAGAAGGTTAGATTATTTGAGCAATTAGTGGCCCGTGCGCTTTCCGAGGGAATTATATCAATAAGCAAAGCGGCTGTTCTTTGCAATAGTAATATCAATCAGATCAGAAAAGGGTTTATCAGTGTCAGTTGAAAAGGATATAGTGATCCAGGATGCTTGCATCATTTTTGACCTGATTGACTTAGGCCTTATCGGGCATTTTTTTGAGTTAAAACTGACCGTATTTACAACTCCTCAGGTAATTGCCGAAATAACTGACCCAGATCAATTGGAAGTGATCAAAGCTTTTATCGAAAATGGGAGACTTGGAGTAGACAGAGAAGGTGATTTTGATAAAGTTGAAGAAATCTTTAACACAACTTCCGGACTAAGCTACACAGACTGTTCTGTACTTGAGCTTGCCTTAAGGAGGAGTTGGACGGTTTTGAGTTCAGACCTCTCTTTGAGAAAAGCAACTATGAAAAACGGATTAATAGTTAGAGGTGTTCTTTGGATAATAGACGAATTAGTTGTTCAAAAAATAATTGACTCTGAAAAAGCTATAAAGAACCTTAATAGCTATTTGCAAATCAATAGTAGAGCCCCAAAATATGAAATTCACGAAATGATAAAAAGGCTTTCCCCGCCTTAGATTTTGGAATTGGTCCCATTAATTATCTGGCTTAAGTATGAAGGTAGTAATCATAAATTCACCCTTATTTAGGGAACGAAATCCCCTGTATGATGAGGATTCTCTTCCTCCCATAGGTTTGGGATATATTGCGACACACCTTCAAAATCATGGCATAGAGGTCGAACTGATCGATGCAGTTTATTCAAAAATCTCCCTACAGGAATTAATCGATTCCTTAACTCAAAGGAAGCCAGATTTTATAGCTGCAAATATTTTTACTACCAATTATGAGCTTGTCAGGGAATTGTTTGAAGGACTCAATTTTAAATCCCACTTTATTATTGGAGGACTGTCAACCAAGGATCTTTACAAAGAAATTATAGGTTGGAAAATCTCCCAACCCTTGGATGTGGTGATTGGAGATGGGGAGTTGATCACGCTGGATATTGTAAATGGTGAGCTACGTGAAAATCCAATTCTTTCTCAGGACAACTTTAATGTTTACAAGGTTGATAGTAGTTCGGCCTATTATGTAAATGATATCTCCGGCCAAGAGCTAAACCGCGATTTTTTTTTGAATGAACCCACTCGCCATCCTTTTGGCTTCACTGAGGCTAATATTATTGCAAGCAGGGGATGTATCTACAATTGTACCTTTTGCGCTGCAGCCAGATCCCTCAATTCCGAATTTACCATCCGTGAGCGATCAGAGCAATCCCTAATTGCTGAACTTCAGCAAATCCGGAACAATTTTCCTGAAGTGAATTCGATTAGGGTATTGGATGACCTTTTTTTAAAAAATAGCAATACGGTCCTAAAAGCGACAAAGGTGTTTTCAAATTTCAAATTCCAGTGGAGGTCCATGGCCCATGTGATGACCTTTCAAAAGACCGATGATCATGCACTTCTGGCATTACGGGCTAGCGGCTGCCAAGAGTTATTTATTGGCATAGAGTCAGGTTCTCCTAAGATACTCCGGTCAATAAACAAGTCACATAAGATCGAAACAGTTGTAGAAAACCTTGCAAAGGTGTTCAAAGCAAAAATTAACATGAAAGGCTACTTTATCTACGGGTTCCCTGGAGAAACTGAGGAGGATATGGAAATGACCTTTCAGCTTGCCGAAAGATTGAAAGCTATGGCCATCAAGGAAGGGGTTAAATTCAGAACGAGTGTTTTTCAATACCGGCCCTATCATGGGACAGAAATTTTTCATGACTTGGTCCAAGAAGGAAAAATCCTTCCGCTTGAACAAGTAACTGAGAATAAGGCGCTTTCAGACATGGTAGGGAGGATTCAGTTTAATTTCCATAGTGGCAATTATTCTGAGGTTGATTTAGATAGGGTGCATCATTATATTTACCGCACTACGAATCTAAACGACAGAGGACTTTTTAATGAAACCGACCCAATCGATCAACCCGCAATCCAATAGTATGTGTAAGGCCTGTGGGCTGTACCTCAACCAATTACCTGCTACGGGAGAAATCACACAAGCTGAGGTATTTTGGGTTGGGCTTTCAGCAGTGGCTTTTTCAGAGGAAGAAGATCGGGTACCCTTATCACCAACCACACGATCCGGAGCATTAATAGCGGAAATTGAGAATGGATTTTTGGATTCCGGTTTTTTTTACAAAACGAACCTTGTCAAGTGCCTGCCGCTCAGGGAAAATAAAATCCGATACCCGATTGCCAAGGAAATGGAAAAATGCTTCCCAAATCTTGAATTGGAAATTGAGGAATTGAAACCTAGAGTAATTTTTTTGTTGGGAAAGCAGGTAGCCTCATTTGTTCTTGACAAAATAGGAATTTCGAGTTTTGGTCTTGATGAAGATTTTAAGTACGAGGGATATGAAACCGGAGGCATTATCTATGTCCCCATTCATCATCCTTCCTATGTTTTGGTTTACAAACGGAAAAATTTGAGCAGTTACATTTCGAATATCAGGTCAGTGATTGAGGAACATTGTGTGTTGGAACAATTCTTGAAAGTTTAGGAGAAAAGCTTACAAAACTTCGATTTTTTGGAGAATTTTATTTGCTAAATCATTTACCTCAAGCTGATTTGTGTCGAGTTCCATTGCATTCCATCCTTTGGCTAGGAGGGAAAGATAGGCTTCATTGTAAAATTTGATTTCCAATTGTTGGTCCCGCTCAAAACGGGTAATATCACTTCGCTTACTGAGCCTTGATTTCAATAGGTTTTCATTCGCGGTCAAAAACACAGTTAATTCGGGGACTAGTATTTTTTGGTTCAGTCCATAGACAAAATCAGGATCCAATCCATCCATCAGCTGATAGACTAGTGAGGAGGGAAAATACCGGTCACTTATCACCACCTTACCTTCCAGTAAAGCAGGCTTAATTAGGGTTTCGATATGCTCATAGCGATTAGCCACTACAAGGCAAGACAAAACTTCTTTGCTATAGCGATCTTGGTTTTTTCTGATATACTGTCCTAATTCACTCTGAGTAGGTTCTTTTGTGGTAATTACTTGGAAGGAAGCCTCCATCAGCTTCTTGCTTAATTCACCAATTATTGTTGACTTTCCAGCTCCATTAGGTCCTTCAATCACCACAAACTTTCCATTTTCCATGATATCCAATTCTTCTTTTCTTGTCTAACGACTTTTTTGAACCGTCAATAAATTCAAGTTATTAATCTTTTTGGACTACTTATCGGGTGAAAGAAAGCCTAAATATCTAAAATTGCCATTTTCCTCACTTTTTTCCTTTTCATCCCCAAAAAATACCCAGCTGTGGAGGACTGAGCGTAAATAAAATGTCCGGGTGGACATTTTTAGCTCAGGGCCAGGATGTAGCGCTGGGAAATTCCCCAAAATCTCCTTTCTTAGCAATACGAAGCTTTTGATAATCAGTAAGTGTAGGTAAGAGAAATGCCAAGGGATTACAAATCTTGGATTCTCTACTGCATGATCGTCCTATCCTTAAGGATACGGGGGACAAGGCGTTGAGAAATCTTTTTGAAAAAGATTTTAGCCTTTGGCCAGATTGTAGGGTGGGCTGTGTTGGGTGAGGTAGAAATAACGAAGCTTTTGAAAATCAGTCAAATCGATTGTAGGATAAGCCTCGATGGATTACTAGACTTCGGTTTTCTATTGCATGATCGCCCTCTCCTTCAGGAGAGGGATGGGGTGAGGTTAAATCCCGATGCTCCAGAAAAGCATCTTCCGGAAGTAGCTATTGCTAGCAGCATGCGGGGTAGAATAAGAGGCCAATTGCAAATTGGAAAGGATATCAGGGTGGAATTGCAAATTCCACCCAGTCCCAACGATAATTTGACTACTCCCACCTTAGATGAGGCAGAGTTTTTGTTCCATTGATAGAATAAATAAATTGAAAAATAGAATTTTCTATTTTACTTGTTCCATGATGTGGGGATGGTCTGCTAGGTGCTTGTAAATACTTTCAATTCCTTACATGTTACAATAGCTTCAGAAATGAGATAAAAATGATGATAGGTAATGATTACATACTTGAAAATCACAGGGTTTAAGTCATTTCATGATTTTGAGATGGAATTTACGCCATTGACAATAGTAGCAGGAACAAATGCTTCAGGGAAAAGCAATTTGTTCGATGCCCTCATGTTGTTATCGAATTTGGCTGAAACGGATAATATAAAAAGGGCCTTCAAAGATCAAAGAGGGGAGTTTCTGGAATTGTTTACTCAATTTGGTGAAAACAATCATGCAACAGAGATGGAATTTTCTGTTGAAATGTTAGTGAATAAGGAAATTGAAGACGCTTGGGGAAATAAAGCGAAATTGAAATATACAAGATTACGTTATGATCTTAAAATCAGGAGATATACAAATGATTCTGGTTTGGAAGATATTGAAGTGTCTCATGAAAGTTTGGTGAATTTAAAACATCAGGAGGACAGATGGATAAAGATTATTCCGAATACTTATCGAGAGATTTGGCGTCCAAAAGTTGGTTCAGGTAAAAGAGGTATACCTTACATTAATACAAAAAGGGAAAGCGGTATTCTTACTGTAGAAGTACCCCAAGATGGAAAAACTGGAAATAAAAGAAGGTTCCCTTTAAAAAACGCTTCAAGGACAGTACTTAGCAGTTTTGATACAACTGACTTCCCACATGTATTAGCAGCCAAGGAGGAAATGAAGAGTTGGAAATTTCTACAACTCAATCCGGAAGATCTGAGAAAGCCTACAGACAAATCAAATGGGGACGATAAAATAACCCAAAGTGGAAAAAATCTTGCTGCGGCACTTAATAGAATCTCTCTTAAAAATGAATTCAGCTTAGGTGAAATATCCCGAAAACTCCAATCATTTGTTCCAAATTTTATAGAAGTTAAGGTAGTTGATGACAAAGAAAATAAGCAATTTCTTATTAAGCTAATTGATAAAGATGGAAAAGAATTCTCATCACGTGTTTTGTCAGAGGGGACATTAAGAATTTTGGCTCTTTGTATATTAGAACAGGACGATCAACATACCGGGCTTCTTTGCTTTGAAGAACCCGAAAATGGAATTCATCCATACCGTATTTCATCTATGGCAGAATTACTCAAAAATCTCACAAATGATTTTACAGATGAAGAATTACCACTCAGACAGATAATAGTTAATACCCATTCTCCCATTCTCGTAAATAATATTTATAAGTGGGAAGATGATAATACAGTTAGTATCTGGTACGCTGAAATAAATAATAGAGTAACTGATATTAATAAAGTAAGAATGAAGATTTACGTTACCAATATTCTTCCTGTAACAATGAAATTGGAGTATCAATTGAGTATTAATTACACAGATTCTCAAAAGAAAATGACATTGGCGACAGTTAAACAGTATTTAGAAACTACAGGGAATTCTCAATAGATATGAAGCAATTATTTGTTGGATTAGTTGCGGAAGGTACAACTGATTATCGTTTTCTGGTTCCAATTGTGGAAAAAGCACTAACAGAGATTGTTTTTGATTGTCGTGGACAAATTGATATAGATGTTAGAGTAATTGAATGTGACAGAGGAAGTAATTTTATAGATTTTGTTTCAAATGCTTCTCGAATAGGACATCAAGAATATGGAATAACAATTCTTATAATTCATACTGATGCGGATAATGATTCTTCAGAATCTGCATATAATGATAAAATAAATCCGGCATTATCATTTTTAAGGAATAAGCATGATGCAACTCTTTGCAAAAATATAGTTGCATTAGTGCCAATTTATGAAACAGAAGCATGGATGTTGGCTAATAAAACGATGTTAATAAAGCAGATTGGTACAAATAAAACTGAAATTGAACTTAACATAAATGGGCATCCTGAAAGGATTACTAACCCAAAAGAAAGGATAGAAGAAGCTATAAGAATTGGAAGATTGGAGATGCCTAAGAAACTAAGAAAGTCACTTCAAATCTCCGAATTATATTCCTTCTTAGGACAATCAATTCAAATTGAGGATTTAAAAGTTTATAATTCATATAAAGATTTTGAAAATAATGTAAGAAGGGTTTTGATAGATCTAAACTTTTTAGAAAGCAAGTAGGTCTATATTGGTAATATCCAATTCATTTTACATGTGAATCAACTTTCCGTATTGTAATAATTTCCAATATATCCACTATTACTGTTGCTTCTTTCTCCGATATTATGGTGATTTACCAATGCACTTTCGAAAAAGAAAAATTCTCCAGGGATACCGAAAAAATTACTCAATTTGACTGCGTTTTCAATAGTAATTTTCTTTTTCCCTTCAATTAGGGCAATAAGATCATCTTGTGGTATTTCAGAACCAATAGCTACCTCAGATAGATTTAAATTTTTGTCAAGGATAAGTGTATTTAGAATTAATCCAATGCTTGTCATAATTTCGTGTTTAGTATTTCAATTTTGCTCTTTAAAACTTCAATCATTTCTTTAAGAGTTATTATTTGTGAGTCTTTTTCTTTTATTAAGTTATCCTTTTCTGATAGTAATCTTTCATAAAATGAGTCTGAATTTTTATCATTGATGTAGTTGTGGATATATCCACTGTTACTATTGCTTTTTAGTCCCAGATTGTTAAAGTTTATTACTGGTAATTCTTCTGAAAGAAAATAATCAGGATTTACATGATAGAACTCCGCCAATTGATTAATGCGGTCAAGTGTCAGCTTACTTTTCCCCGATTCAAGGTTAGAATAAGTCTTTTGATTGATATTCAGGATATTCGCTACATATTCCTGAGAATAGTCTCTGGATTCCCGTAGGATCCGCATTATTTTCTGTGCATGGACCATATCAGTATTTTTTTGACTGGACTAGAATCTATTTGACTAAGTTAGAAATTTTTTGGATTACCTAAAACCTCTATAAGTTCAATATTTGGATGTGCTTGAATTTAAGGTCAATATAAGCATTTGTCTGAAGATTTCGAGCCTTTCAGGAGAACTGTACAATTATGTCAAATGAAAAGGTCCTGCCATCAATCCATTTTTATTCCGGTTCAATGCCTCAAGGCATTGGAAAAGGACTATTCATGGATTAAAGGTATCCAAGGAGACGAAAGACTATATCCCCTGAAGCCCAAAAATCCTATCTGAGGATCTTACGATTCACTTTTCTACTCGGATTGCTCCTATGCGCGCAAGGACATATCCCTACTAATCCGAGGTTCCTTTTCCCGTCATTGCGAGGAGGTAAAAGTAAGCTTAAGTATATCATGAAGTCTTACACCGACAGCCTGTCCCGATTATTTCGGGAAAGCAATCTCTATATGGACAGTAAATGTAAGAGGAGACTGCTTCGCTCCGTGCCTCCACTCGCAGTGACGAAACGCTCAAACCTATTCTTAGCCGCCAGAAGTATTCCCTGGCACGGTGGAAATCGAAGATTTCTTAAGAGTATCTAGCCTGCCTGCCGAAGGTAGGTATCAAGTGTCAAGAAGTGGACGGACCGAAATCCGAATTCCGCAATCCGAAATTCCAATTTCTTCAATTATGTCAGCACGTTCAATCCCGACTCCCAGAGTCCTCCAGAGCACCAAGCTGCTCTTCAAAAACCTGATCAAAAACCCCACCTGATCACTTTTCGCCCCTGATTGCCTCGCCAAGCCGAGCTACTACTGATCATCAGGGTGTACCACGCGTCATTAAGGAAAATCCAAAAGCTGGATTGTTACCGTGAACCCACTATCTCACCGACCGCAGGGAGGTATATTTCGCGTAGCATATCTCAGCGCAGCGGTATCTCTTTCCTAGTGACATCGAAGATCCCGAAGTAATTGGGATTCCAGAAGGAGCCGATCGACTGCAGCGTATCTTTTTCCTTCTACGATCTACTTATTTATTAACCACTTACTGACCGTTCCGATAGCTATCGGAAGGCAGAACGGGAAACCTATGTCTATTTCGGACCCGAGTTCGACATTCGATGTTCGCCATTGGATATTCGACATTTCTAGCTTTTTACTCAAAGCTGGATAAGTCATCGGACACCAGTGCTGAGCTTCGGTCCCTGAGCATGTCGAAGGGGTCGAAGCATCCGACATCCGTCACCCGACATCGGACAATACTCCCGTCTTCCCTCGCTTGCACTGAGCTTCGGTCCCTGAGCAAGTCGAAGGGGTCGAAGTGCCGGTCTTCCAACTCTCAAAAGCATGCAAAAAATCATACTCACATGCTTCCTGGCATTGCCATGCCTATTCGGAAGCTCCATGGAACTGAGAAAAGTTGCTCAGTCACCCCTAGAACCGCCTCTTCATCGATCGGCGGTTCAAGTCTCCCCGCATTCAGGAGACACCCATCGGGGCGGGGAAGCTCGTCCCGATACTTTCCAAGGTTCATCCAAGAGCTTTTCTCTTGCAAGTATTCCCAAACCTGAAAGCGAGAGTTTCCGCGAGGAGGCGAATGCTGAATCCACATCCGACTTCCGACATCGGACATCCGACATCAAGTTAAATTTTGGTTTAGTTGATCCCGACCAGGACATGGGTGCAGGGGAGGGGACTTCCAGTCTCCAACCCGCCCCATCCCCAGTCTTATCAAACCAAATTAAACAGGAACTTGCCCGACAGGCACCAGAATCCCAAAGTCTTGTGTCTAATGTCTTGTGTCTTGCGTCTAAAAAGTTTCCCTCTGTCCCAGTCTTATCAAACCAAATTAATTCAGGCCGAGAAGCTCTTAGCCAGAGTACCGAAGCTAAAAGTCTTGCTTCTTGTGTGCTGAGCGAAGTCGAAGCATGTATCTTGCGTCCTGAGTCTTCAAGCAGTCTTGTGTCTAATGTCTCCTGTGCTGAGCTTAGTCCAAGTGCCCGTCTTCAGTCTTTCCATCCTGATTCTACCTTCCTATTTCTCCGGTTTGAATTGGAGGGGATACCGACCCAAACACCCACTAAGCTGAGCGTTTCCCTCAGTTCTCAGGAACTGGATGCCAGGCATGACTACCTTCATACAGTTGAGGACTCCATGACGCTTTCTTCGGGAGATTTTCTTTCGGGCACCATGGGTCTTCAGCTGGGGGAAATGAAAATTCCATTCTCCACCGGCATAGGTAGGCTTCGCCTCAAACTGGACAGCCAAACCCTACTTCAGGATATCTGGGTTCAGCCAAATGATTCGCTCAGGGTAACTGTGGATGCCAGTACAGGTAAGGTTCTTTTTTTGGGCCCCCACAAGGATAAGTTTCGGCTTCAAATCCAGCTACAGGACTTGGCTGCTGCTTGGACTAAATCCATCAATCCCATCATGCTTACCTCCAATAAGGAGCGAATATTGGACAGTCCCGACAAAAGAGACTATTACCAAAAAATGGCCGAAATCCAGGCTGCGGGATGGAATCGGAGGTTGGAGCTTTTGGCAGAGGATTCCGAACGGCTCGCCCGGGCCAGGTTCCTGCTGAGTAGTGGAGGAGAGGATCATCCCGTGTTTCAGGAACTGAAGCGATACCAAGAAGAGTTGGGTCCGGATTTTTTCAACTGGCTGTGGTTATTCTGGAAAGGAAAGCTCAAAAAGCAGGCCTTGGACTATATGGTCCTCACCCAGGCGAGTTCCCCGGAATGGGGGCAACTGCTGCTGGGATATGCGCTGGAAGATGAGGAGTTGAGCCGAATTAAGGCGCTTGAGGAATTCCCGATGGAGTTTGCAGAGGCCTTGTATATCGAGAATTTCCTCTTGGAAATCTATTCCGGGATAGCGTTTGTCCACCTCACCGATGCGCTGCCTGCGCCACTTCAAAGTCAGGTCAATGCCTTCTATCTGGTCAGGCAATACAAAGAGTTGACAGCACCTGATTCCATGATTTCAGCCCTTATCGAGAAGTCGTCCTCTCCCTGGATAAGGAAATACCTCCAAGGAATTTTGAATGGTAACCTTACGGGCAGTCAATTTATAAATGAACCGTTTTGGAACGAGCAGGGCGAGCTGGTCTATCCTGAATCTTGGAAAGGGAAGCTGGTATTCCTCGACTTTTGGCTGAGTGGTTGTGGAGCTTGTCTGGCTTTCGCCAAAAACAAATTTCATCCACTCCTTGAAGAGTTTGGGACGCATCCCGATATCCTGTTTGTCACCATTACCGGAGACAGCGACCGCGAGCTTTGGAAATCTTCACTTTCCAAAAACCTATTCACAACTGCCTCGGCACAGAATCTCTATGCGGCGGGTGTCACGCATCCTGCATTAAGGCAGTACCACATTCAGTCCTTTCCCGAGCAAATGCTACTGGACAGGGAAGGCAAAATCCTTCAGGTAGGAGGCTTCCCAAATGATCTGGAGGGATGGAAACAATTGCTCCGGACCTATCTAAAACAAGACAACCTATCCACTCAAATTTTAACCCATCTTCAATCTAACTGATATGGCTTTAACCTATGTACGACGAATCGGATGCTGGATAGCATTGGTTCTCCTGTTGGGCTGCCTAATTCCAGTCCACGCTATGCAAACAAGTTCCGGAATATCAGGAACTGTCCTCGAAAAGGAAACCGGAATGCCAGTTCCGGGGGCCTTGGCTTTAGTGGCCGACCCAAAAATCTCTGCGGTCACGGATAAGGAGGGTAAATTTTCATTAAGCCTACCACCGGGAATCTATGAGCTCAAGGTCAGCTTTATTGGATTCAGGACCATAAAGCAGACAGTGGAGGTTCAGTCCGGTATGCTTCCACTGACCCTTGGGCTGGAAACGGAAGAAATCGGTTTGGACCAGGTGGAAGTACTTTCCACGGGATACCAGCAGATTCCCAAAGAGCGAGCCACCGGTTCATTTGCTTTTCTGGATCAGGACCTTGTGGACAGGAGAGTTTCTACCAGTGTGCTGGATCGCTTAGAGGATGTCACTCCGGGCCTGATTTTCAATCGGGCTGGGGCAATCAATGATCCCATCAGCATCCGTGGGCGAAGTACGCTTTTTGGGAATACGCTTCCCTTGATTGTGATCGATAACCTACCGTATGAAGGCCCCATCGAAAATATCAACCCCAATGATGTGGCCAGTATCACGGTATTGAAAGATGCCGCAGCGGCCTCTATTTGGGGAGCTCAGGCAGGAAACGGGGTCATTGTAATTACCACCAAATCCGGGAAATTCAACCAGCCAATTCAGGTTTCGCTGCAATCCAACCTGACCATGGTGGAGCAGCAGGATTTATTTTACCAGCCCTTGATGGATATGGGAGATTTTATCCAGCAAGAGCGGAATCTCTTCAATTCAGGCTTCTATAATTCCAGGATTACCAATGCAGCCCGTTTGCCCGTTTCTCCGGTGGTGGAGACATTGTTGGCAGCCAGAGAAGGTCGGATCACGGAGGAGGAAGCCAATGCCCGGCTTAATCAGTTTGCCAATCAGGATTCCAGGGGAGAACTGAGCAGCTACTATTTCCGACCACAGTTCAAGCAGCAAAATGCAGTTCAGGTAAGCGGAGGAGGGGAAAAGTATCGGTTTAATTTCTCGGCAGGCCTGGATTCCAATCAGGAGGATATAGTTGGAAATGACAATCGAAGAATTACTGTTAATGCCCGTCAGGATTGGAGACTATGGGATGGGAAACTGGATATTACCACCGGAATTGCCTTAGTAAAATCAGATCGAAGGGTGAGGACTGCATTGCCGAACCTGTATCCCTACGAGAAGTTGACGGATGGTCAAGGGAACCCAGTACCGGTAGTAGGATTGCTCAATTCCCGCTTTGTGGAAAGTACCCGTGATTCCGAATTATTGGATTGGAGATTTATCCCTTTGGATGAAATCAACCGAAGAAACGAAAAAACCACCGCGATGGATTGGCGGGCCAATCTGGGACTTTCCTATAAGCTAATCGAAGGTTTGACTGCTCAGGTCCAGTATCAGTTTTGGAACAATCAAAACACCTTCAGGAATCTGGAGTCCCTAGACCTGTATGCGGTACGGCATCAGATCAACAGTTTCACGCAGATTGATTCCGAAGGCAATCTTTCCTTTCCCATACCAAGAGCAAGCCGCCTGAATCAACAGCTGTCTAATGCTCTCAGCCATAACTTACGGGCAAGCTTTGCCTACCGACTTTCTAGAGAAAATCATGAGCTTAATGCCGTGGGAGGTTGGGAGTTGAGGGACCTCCAAACCCTATCGGACCAAGCGCTCTACTACGGCTATGACGATGTACGAGGATTAAGTACTCCGGTGGATTACATTACCCAGTTTCGATTGTATCAGAATCAAGGCAACCTTCAAACGATTCCCTACCAGGGTACCCATTCAGGTTTGGTGGATAGATACGTCTCTTACTTCGCCAATGCAGCTTACACCTACCGCGGCAAATATACCGTTTCAGCAAGCGGCAGGAGGGATCTGTCCAACTTGTTTGGGGTAGAGACCAATCAGCGCGGAGTTCCTTTGTGGAGTGCGGGATTGGGATGGACGATCAGTGAGGAGGAGTTTTTCGGAGGAGAATACTTACCCTATTTAAAACTGAGGGCTAGCTACGGCTATAATGGTAATATTGATAAATCGACTACAGCCTTCACTACCCTACTCTACCAGAATTTTCATCCCTATGTAACTGGATTGAGGAATGCTTACATCACCAATCCACCTAATCCAAACTTACGATGGGAGAAAATTCGAATTTTCAACCTTGGGCTGGACTTTGAAAATAAAAGTGGACGGTTGAGCGGAAGTCTGGAGTTTTATTCAAAAAGAGGTGAGGATCTGATCGGTGAAACCGAAGTCCCGGATTCCAATGGTATCTATGTGGTAAGGGGTAATTTTTCCGAGACCCTCACCAATGGATTTGATTTCATCCTCAATACCGTGAATGTCGTGAAGCCCATCAGATGGAGTACCCAACTCTTGATCAGTGGGGTTCGGGATGAGGTCTTGAGTTTTCAGGGTACCCGAACGGTTTCACAATACCTAGGAGGAGCGAGCAATGTGGTTCCACAGGAGGGAAGGCCACTGTTTGCGGTATATTCTTATCCTTGGGGCGGTTTAGATCCGGATACCGGAAATCCTTTGGGATTTTTTAACGGGGAGCTATCTGAGAATTACTCCCAGATCATCGGAGCACAAACTCCGGAGACCTTACAGTTTCACGGATCGGCCAGGCCTACTGTATTTGGTTCCATTCGAAATGATTTGGCATGGAAGGGTTGGTCCCTTTCGATCAATACTTCTTTTCGGCTTGGGTACTATTACCGAAGAAGATCAGTGGATTATGCTGCACTTTCCAGAGGTGAGATAACCCATGCTGATTACTCGAACAGATGGAGAGAGCCGGGCGATGAATTGATCACACAGATTCCTTCCCAACAAGGAGCTTTAAATACCCTTCGACAGTTATTTTACCAGTCTTCCTCTGTTTTGGTTGAGCGAGGAGATCATCTTAGACTTCAGGATATCAGACTGGGGTATACTTGGGACAAACTGAACTCCCCGGGATTACCGTTCCAGCGTCTGGAGATTTTTACTTACCTCAACAATGTGGGGATCCTTTGGAAAGCTACCTCTGATCCACTGGATCCTGATTTTCCGATGATGCGTCCGCTCCGGTCTGCTGCTTTTGGACTACGAATGAATTTCTAACCGTAAGAAAAACAAAAAATGAAAAAATATAATATTATGCTGATAGCCATGGGATGGGCATTGGCAAGCTGCGAGGCGTTTTTGGATGTCAAGCCGACTAAAGCAATTGATACCCCTGATTCCATTGAAGCGGTAGAAGCCCTGTTGGATAATGCCGAGACGATGAATTATTTCCCAACTCAATCCGTGGTTATGGGCGATGAGTTTGTAGCTGATGACCAAGCCATTTCATCCATGGATTTGTTGGAGCAAAATTTCTACTTATGGATGCCTAGGCCATTTGAGCCCAGTGATCTGGTCTTTGATTGGCGGGATCTGTACAACCAAATTCAAATTGCAAATATAGCTTTGGAGTCTTTGGAGAAGATGGAGCAGAGCAATTCCAAAGTCAAGGAATTGAGAGGAACAGCTTTGTTTTATCGGGCTTTTGCCTATTTTAATCTATGTACACTTTTTTTAGAGGGAGCCAATTTGGAAAGTGAGGGGATAAGTCAGCGAATCCCCATCCGAATGGGAACGAGCATGGTGCAAAAGCCTGAATTGGCAGACAGACAAAGCATCCGGGAGTTAATAAAAAATGATTTGGAAGAGGCGGTTTCTAGTTTGCCGATTCAAACTAGCTATTTGTCAAGACCTTCTCGTCAGGCTGGTTATGCGTTGCTAGCGAGAGTTTACCTAGATTGGGAAAATTTTGACCTTGCAAAAGAAGCAGCAGAGGAGGCAATTGCTCTAGGTGGTGAGCTATTGGATTTTAAGAATTTAGATAAAGATGCCACCTATCCGATCCCCCGATTTAGTTCGGAAGTGATCTGGTTGGCAAGAGTGGGAGGGACCAGCTACTTCAATTCCCAGTCGGGATTTCAGATTGCTCCGGACCTTCTTAATCTATATGATAGTACTGATTTAAGAAAGGAGCTATTTTTTATCACGCGCCCGAGTGGATTTGTAAATTTTCGTGGAAGCTACCTTAGCGGAAGACCCTTGTTTGGAGGCTTGTCGCTGAATGAAACCTATCTGAATTATGCAGAGTCACTGGTTAGGACCGGTGATCTAGAACAAGGAGAGGATGTTTTAAATTTTCTGCTTCAGCATAGGATGAAAGATGACTGGGAGCGACTGGATTTTAACAACGAAAGTCAGGCTTTAGGTATATTAATCAAAGAGCGAAGGAAAGAACTACCGTTTAGAGGTTTGAGATGGTCTGATTTGAGGCGCTTCAATAGTGATGAGCGATATCAACAAACCTTGATCAGGACCTACGAAGGAACAGTTTATGAGCTTGGTCCCAAATCTGAAAAATTCCTTTTACCCATTCCTGCCAGAGAATTACAGTTCTATCAATAAGGTTGAAAAAAAGGGGTAAGAATGACATCTTACCCCTTACCTTTTGCGAGACTACAAGAGTCTAAACTTTCGATTTTGAGGACCGATAGGATCTTCCATGGAAGGTGAGCTATAGGTACAAGCTTCACTTCCGGGAACACACTCATAGTCTTCGTCGATTTCGAGGTTGGTTACCTCTACCCAATTCTGCCCACCATCAGGAGTGGCATAGATCGGGGTATTGGGCATAGGCTGAGTAAACGCAAATGCGGCTACTGCAGCCAGGGCAAAAACACCTCCGCGTAGGAGGTTTAGAGCGGACTTTTTCATAATTTTAATTGGTATTAATTGATAGATTATTACTATTCCGGTCGCTTGGTGTGATGCTGCAAGGCCTAATTACAGCTTTACCCATTCCGAGAGGGGCGGCCGGATTTACACTGATCCGCGCGTATCAGGTTTTTCCCCCTACTGTTGTCCGGCAACCACCTGGTGGCTTCACGGACCGTGTTTTTTTCATTTCTTTTGACTAACAAAACTGCTTCGCTTGGCTGGTAGCATTTGCCTGGCGCTTGGTATAGTATCGTTTTCTTTAATGTTCAGTGTCCCCAAAGACCGCCGTTCCACCCGTTCTCCGTTCCTCGACATTTTCCCCGCTCCTCGACATTTGCAATCTGGAACTCCTATCTCAGGGATTTGAAATCACCTTGTTAACCCTCCAAGGGTTTTTCTTGAATGGATCCTGGACATGCCTTAACCGATAAGTTCCTAAAAGACCAATCCCTTGGAGGGTTTTGTTTTGCTATTCGATATTTGCAATCTCGAACTGGTTTCTCGGGATTTGCAATCCCATTTACCCACCGTGCCATTGCGCTGGCTTCAACTTTTCTATTCCAATTCATGACCCTACGCCAGCGCCCAAATCAAACATAAAACCCAAATCCAGGGGTTAAAACCCCTGGCAATAGAATTGATCATGCCTACGGCATTTAATCTCAATCAACCACCAATTCATCAATTCCCCAGTTCGACAGCAACCTCAAACTCCTCCTGGGTTAGAGTCACTTCGTTATTCGTTATTGGAAGTTCGGCATTCGGGATTTTTCAGCCTTCTGATTTCTTTTCCCCTACTTTTTTTGCGAGACAAAAAACTCCCATACCTCCTTACTTCCCAACTCCCATAAACAACCTCTCCCTTGCGCTGGCATCGATATTTCGTTTCCAAATCATGATCCTACGCCAGCGCCCAATTAATACATCGCATCCAAATCCAGGGGTTAAAACCCCTGGCTATTGAGAGGTTGGACCCTTACAGGGTCATCCATGGCGAAATTTCCAATCTCATGGCTCGGTCCATTCCTCGACATTTGCAATGTCGAGGTCCTGCAATAGGATTTGCAATCCCGGCTTACCCGCCAAATCCATGGTGCTATTTTTTCCTTGAACCTTGAATTGGGAATTGACCATTTCTCCGTTCCATTGCGCTGGCATCGACTTTTCTATTCCAAATCATGATCCTACGCCAGCGCTTGGATCAAACACATCATTCAAATCCATAGGTTGAGGTTGGTGAGCGAAGTCGAACTACACCCATGGCTATTGAGAAGTTAGACCCCTATGGGGTCAATTCCTACTCCCGCCAACTGTAAACTACGACTGCCCGCTCCTCGACATTTGCAATGTCGAGGTCCTGCTGTAGGATTTGCAATCCGAAAACTCCTTAGCCTTTCATTTCCCCATCAGCTTGGATTTGCACTACCTGCTTTCTGAAAACTGCAACTGCCTACTCTTTTCAGCTTTCTGACTTCATCATTCTTACTTTCACACCGCACCCTTCATCAGTAGCTGAATTTGATTTACCATCCCTGCTCACTGTAAACTGCGACTGCCCACTCTTTTCAGCTTTCTGACTTCATCATTCTTACTTTCACACCACACCCTTCATCAGTAGCTGAATTTGATTTACCATCCCTGCTCACTGTAAACTGCGACTGCCTACTCTCCCAAACTCCCATACCTCCAAACTCCCATACTTCCTACCCCCCAAACTGCCAACCCGGTTAGTCCCAGATTCAGTATCAAGTGCTGCCCCCAGGTCAGGGAAGAAATAATTCCCCCGCAGGAGCAAGGCACCCGCCCGGCAAGCCCAAGCCATACCCAAGCCACATACCCCGTAAAGACCAGCATCAGCATCAGACTTGCCAAAAAACCCCTAAACCTCCATCTCGGGATAAGGAGCATCAAGGCTACTAATACTTCCATCATCGGGATACCATAAAGCAACAAATCCTTCGACCAATCCGGAATCACCTGATTGTACATCGCCAGCTTGGTAGCATTCCAATCATATACCTTGGCAATAGCCGTGTAGACAAATACAAAGGCTAGAATCAAGGCAGCTCCTTCGATACCAAAAGCAATTTTTGATGAATTATGGGGCTGTTCTACTGCTGGATTTTTCATGGTTTTGCCGATTCACAGGATTAAATGTAGAGAGTCAGCTAATTCAGTTCAAGTCACTTAGTCCTGAAATTGAGGGCTTTCTGCCACCTGGCGGAATCCATTACCGAAATCAATTCTTATTCCGCCAATAGGCTGATTATCCTTTGGATAGGAGGTGGAATAGGTCAAAAAAGTATAGGGATTTGATACCTCATAAACCCAAAATCCGCCCCATTATCACCTTGGTAGCTGCGACCTTCGATCCTTATTCTGTTGGGTCAAAGTTTTAGGTCTGAAAGCGCTTGGTTCAAAAGGAAGGAAACAGGGGTTTTTACTCAACAAGTTGTAGAATACTCAAAGGATTGTACGAAAAATGCAGTGAGTTTCCGCCAGTTGGCGGTTTTGGCTTAAAAAACTGATAAATAACTGCTTAAAGCCTTGACTTTTTTGTTTTTGATAACTATTTAACATCGGGTATTTAGTTGAACTACCCACTCTTTGATCCATAGCAAGCGCTTTTTCGAGTCATTTTACGAGCAACTAAACCAAAATAGATATACTATGGAAATGCTGTACTTCAAAAAAATGATGTTGGATTATAACTCCATCATCCCCTTCTCTGACCTTGAATATGAGGAGGTTCGTAAACGGGTAGTTTTTCGCAAATACCCGAAAAGATTCATTCTTAAAGAAGCCGGGAAAAGTGATCATTGCAGCCGCTACATCTGTAGGGGGATGATTGGTCTGTATGACCAATCCTCAGGAAAGCCAAAGTTAACCTTGATCATGAGCGAAACCGACACCGCCTTTGATGAAGAAGGATTCAGAGAAAATCTAATTACTGACAATGTATTGATGACATTGACTGATTGTCTCTTGTTTGAATTCGGAAGAGAAGAGGAGCAGGAGCTGTTTCGGGTAAATGCAAATTTTAGAAGCCTTGCATTGGAGGTTGCCCACCGAATTACAAAGCGAAACTTTGAACAGATGGAAATTAAGAGGTTGGGGGTGAGAAATGGACTTGAAAAATTGATGAGTCGCTTCCGGGGAATTGAAAAGGTGATAAGAAATCAGGAATTGGCAGACTATTTCTCCTGGAGCCTCCGCAATACTGAGCGATGGAAAAATTTCATTTTGAAAGGAGGTAGCCATGAATGAGCAATTGCCGTATTCATTCAATCCCTACTGCAAGGGGCTTGACGGGCAAGTCCTTCGGTGGGCATGGGATGAAGGTTTATTTGAAGACCCCGCCGAATTGGAGCGATGCCGCACCCAGCAAATCAATAGCTTTAGCGGGTTTCTATATCCTGAATTTGAAGAGCAAAAACTGGAATTGGTTATGAAGTTTTTTCTGACCTTATTTTTGCTCGATGACTTAATGGATATTGATTTCAGTGATGAAAAGCTCAATTTTTTGGAAAAGCTTGCTACTGAAGATCATGTTTTCTTTCCAAAGAGAGATAGGTTAGGTCGTCTGGGAAATCAGGTGGTGACTTTGTATGCACAGGTTGGCAGAGAAATTATTACTCCTTCCTCTCAGTATGAATGGCAGCTCATCTGGGATCTTTATACTTCCGGCATGCACTGGGAATTCAAGAATAAAGTGACTGGTAAAATTCCTGATTTGGGCATTTATAGGACACTGAGACCATTTACCTCCGGAGTAAGATTGGCGATTTTGATCAGTCGCTCCGACAGTTTTGACGACTCATGCAGAAGTGTCGTTCTGGAAAATAGGATAGCCCGATTCATTTGCCTATCCAATGATCTTGATTCCTATAGAAAAGAAATGGAGGTAGAAGATTATCATAACGAGGTACTTCTCCTTCAATTAACCACCGAAAAAGACGTGGTACCAAAGATCAGAGAGGAATTACAGTCCCTCTACCAACGGATCTTGATAATAACTCAACGGCTAATAGAAGATTCAGAAGCCTGCATGCCCTGGGTAAATAGTCTTTTAAATTTAGTCGCAGGATGCGTTGCCTGGTCGAGAAAGACTTATCGATATCAAGCAAATATCAACGGAAAATCCGGATTCAATCACTGACCAATCAGCAAAAAGATGCTTTAAAAGAAGGCGAGACCCACTCATTTGTTTGGGGTTTTAGGGTGGAGGCATCTTTTTATGATCATTGTTTTCCAATTTTTAATCAAGGGAAAGGAGGATAATCATGTTCAAAAAACGATGTGTCATCTATCCAAAAGATATTCAAAACATGACAGGAAGGAGCGAGAGATACTGTAACCTGTTGATCAATAAGATCAAGAGATTTTATCATAAATCGGATCATCAGTTTGTTACCCTGGATGAGTTTTCTGAATTCTCAGGAATACCCCTGGACTGTGTTAAAGAGTATATCAAGTAAACCAGCTTTTCAAGTCTCACTTAACTCCTCTTGGCTCCGGAATTTACCTTATTTCAGTCTTGAAAAATCATTCGGCCAATAGTGCAAAATCCTTTACTAAGAAGCAATCATCTCCAACTCAACTTCAACTTAGAAATAACCCAAGGATAGAAAAAACTTCCAGATAAGATGAAGTTGAGATTACTCTGAAATCTACCTGAAATGATGATTATAACCTAACTCCAAAAACAATGGCAAGACTTTCAAATAGTCCCTTAGGGAAAATATCCGGCAAATTGGGTAATCTGATCATTTACGAGCGAAATGGAAAAATGTGTGTGCGATCAAGACCTGAAAAGATCTCGGTTCCAGCCTCTAAAAAGCAAATCTACCAAAGGAAAGCGCTAGGCATAGCTTCCTCGTTTTTAAAGCCCCTCCGAAGAGAACTTGAGTTTGGATTCTCATCGGTTGAAGGCGAAAACTCCAAGCGGTATGGAAAGGCCATGGCCTCTGCGATAAAAAATGCAATCCTATCCGAACAGGGAGAGCCTAAAATTTATCCCGAAAAGATTCTTACTTCAAGTGGGGACTTATTGAAGCCTACGGAGGTACAGGTCTTTTGGGAAGGATCAAGTTCTTTAAGGATTACCTGGAGACCCAATTCATTTGAAGGGAATGGATTAGAGGCTGATGTGATTTTTTATGTTGCCTATGATCCTGTTTCCAAGAGAAAATGGAGTGTAAAAAGAGGAAGTTATCGAAAAAGCGGAAGTATGACTGTTCAATTCCCTTGGTCTGATTCTTTGGCAGGTAAATTTTATCATTACTTATCCTTTTACAGAAAGCGAAAATCAAGGATTGAATTTTCAGAATCCATCTGTTTGGGGATTCTATAAAATTATCCATTTGTAGATAGGTGCTGAATAATCGCATACCTTCCTTGGAGTTCAGGTCCAAAGGTTGGGTTTATACCTTAGTAAAGCTGCATTTTCCGCAAATCCAGAAAATTTCTTTTTTATACCTTCATTTCGGAAAAAACTTGAGTTTTAGACTTTTTTCGTAAAATCAGTAAAGTAGGCACATTCAATTGATAGTCAATTCAATAGCCTACATCTTAGCTCCATGTTTCACATAAACCCCATGAATATATGGCAAAACAAACAGGAGTAATTACCCTCAAAGGACCGGTCGGGAGACTGTCCTTTTACAAGACCAGAAACGGCTACCTCGCCCGGGAAAAGGGAGGCGTAGAAAAATCCAGGATCATGAACGATCCCCGATTTGCCCGTACCCGGGAGAATATCCGGGAGTTTACCGACAATGCCAATTCCTCCAAACTGCTCCGGGATGCCCTGCGTCCGGTGATCTCCAAGATCGGGGACAAGCGGCTCAACTTGCGGATCACCCAAGTGATGATGCAGGTGCTCAAGTCCGACGAAGTGAGCGTGAGAGGTGACCGCAGAGTCAAGCTGGGCAACTGGGACCTACTCAAGGAAATGGAATTCAATGCAGCATCTTCCCTGAGCAGTACGCTGTTCTTTGAAATCCAGACCACGGACTCGGCAGCAGCATGGCAGGTTCAACTCCCCGACTTTGTGCCGGGAGATATGATCGCCATCCCTAGCGGGGCAACCCACTACCGAATCTCGGCCACCGGAGTAGGAGTGGACTTTGACCTGGGTACCCGAAGTGTGGTCAGCGCAAGTACCACCACCCAATCGGTGTTGGATGCAGCTACCGCCCAATCCCTGTCAGTGGACAAGGGACAGCTCAGCGGAACCCACATGGTCTTCCTGCTGAGTGTGGAGTTTATCCAGATGGTCAACGGAGTGGAATATGCCATCAACAACGGTGCGCATAATGCCTCCAAGATTCTCGGAACCTCCAAAACTGGCTGATGAGACTGCTTCTCAAGCGTAGATACACTCCCCGGAGTACACCGGGGAGACTCTACCTGGGGCAGCGTCAACTCTGCTTTGTGCGGGAAGCTCCCAAGGCCTGCTATGGCGGGGAGCATTCCTGCCTGAGCGAGGGCGTGTATGAGCTCCAGCCGGTGCATACCGAAGAGGAAGGCTGGATGATCCGGGTAGGGGAACAGGGCTGGATCAAGTCCCTGGGCCCGGATAAGCCTCCGGCTTCGGGTATCCTCGGTCCCGTGACCAGTTATCGGGCAGATGGGACCCCGCTGTTTACCCGCTTGGCCTTTCATCGATTGCTGGACGAGCTGGGCCTTTGGTGGGAACGGGGCGAGGTGGTGGAGTTGCAGGTGGTATCGGTGGGTATTCCCTATCAATTGGAATCATGCCGGATACCCTCGTACTCCTAGGTTGGGTAGGGGCGATTCTATCGCTGCTACTCTCGGTGATCGCCTACTTTCTGAAGTTGCTGATCCAGGACTTCAGACAGATCAGGGATCAGTTTCAGGTATTGAAAGAAGCGGTAATCCGACTGGAAAGCCAGCAAGATTGGGTGAAGTTGGCGATGACCGGCAAGTCCGTGTCAAGAACCAGGAAGGCAGTTGGAAGTACTTAGCTGGTATCTAGTAGCAAGTATCTGGTATCAAGATGTAAGAAGCAAGAAGCGAGAAGCAAGAAGCGAGAGGCAAGAAGCAAGAGCCAAGAATGAAGGTTCAAAAGTTTCTGTCTAATCTCTTGTTTCTAATCTCTTGTCTCTACAGAAGGCTGGTAGCTAGTATCGAGTATCAAGTATCTAGTATCAAGATGCGAGAAGGGAGAAGCAAGATGCGAGAAGCAAGATGCAAGAAGCAAGAGCCAAGAATGAAGGTTCAAAAGTTTCTGTCTAATCTCTTGTTTCTAATCTCTTGTCTCTAATCTCTTGTCTCTAATCTCTTGTCTCTAATCTCTTGTCTCTAGCCTCTAATTTCAAATTTCAAACTAAGAATTTCAAATCAA
>FWPV01004866.1_pt1 | contig 24179 bp, 19 predicted proteins | sample 2228371 | NCBI WGS metagenome assembly FWPV01 (sample SAMEA103939776, study PRJEB20133) | metagenome | reverse complement strand
GATGCTGCCCGACGGCTCGGTGGACTTGATCTACATTGATCCGCCTTTCAACACGGGCAGGGTGCAACAGCGCACGCAGATCAGGGCCATGCGCTCCGCAGAAGGAGACCGAGTAGGCTTTCAGGGTCGCCGGTACCAGAGCATCGTCGTGGGCACAAAGCGGTTTAGCGACCTCTTTGATGACTACTTGGCCTTCTTGGAGCCGCGCCTCATCCAGGCCCACCGCGTGTTGGCCGACCATGGGAGCCTGTACGTCCATTTGGACTACAGGGAAGTGCACTATTGCAAAGTGCTGCTGGACGCCATCTTTGGGCGCGAGTGCTTCCTCAATGAAATCATCTGGGCCTACGACTATGGGGGACGGCCCAAACGCAAATGGCCCCCAAAACACGACAACATCCTGCTTTACGTGAAAAACCCGTCCGGTTACGTTTTCAACACGGACGAAATTGAGCGCATCCCCTACATGGCGCCCGGCCTTGTGGGCCCCGACAAGGCAGCCCGCGGCAAGCTGCCCACAGACACGTGGTGGCACACGATTGTCCCCACAAATGGCGCCGAGAAGACGGGCTATCCAACGCAGAAGCCCCTGGGGATCCTGCGGCGAATCATTCAGGCCTCGTCCCTCCCGCAGGCGATCGTGTTGGACTTTTTCGCGGGCAGCGGGACAACCGGCGTTGCGGCTCTGGAGAAGGGCCGACGCTTTATTCTGGTGGACAATAATCCCGAAGCGTTGGAGGTGATGGCGCGGCGCTTTGACGGCGTGGACGGCATCAGATGGGTCGGCTTTGACCCGTCTCCCCATCAGGGCCACTGTAGACAGGGGATTCTGATCCCGGCAGGCGCAGAACTTGTCGGGAGGTAAGCGAGCAGCCAAATCGCAGATCCGTGTGTGTACTCGCCACAATCGCGAGTTCCTTGCAAGTGATTTCCTTGCAGGGCTGGTAAACCCGTTGGTTCAATCTCAGTGAAGGAGGTCCTCCTATGGCAAGCATCACGGATGTTGAAGGCATTGGCGAGCATTACGCAGAAATCCTCAAGACCAAGGCCGGTATCCGCACCACCGAGGCACTGCTCAAGGCGTGCAGGACACCCGCCGCGCGCCAGGAACTGGCCGAGAAGACCGGCATCTCCCCCAAGTTGATCCTAGAGTGGGCCAACCTGGCCGACCTGATGCGGATCAAGGGCATCGGCGAGGAGTACTCCGACCTTCTGGAAGAGGCCGGCGTGGACACCGTCAACGAACTCAAGATGCGCGTGCCCAAGAACCTGTACGAGAAGATGGCGGAGATCAACCACGACAAGCGCCTGGTGCGGCGACTACCCACGTTGCACATGGTGGAATCGTGGGTGGAGCAGGCCAAGCACCTGCCTCCAATGCTGGAATACTAAACTCGGGGTTCGCCGCCCCGCACGGTCGGGCGGCGGTTTGTGCTAGCCATCCACAGCCACGATCCGCGAGTGGCGCGAAGGACGACGAGTGGCCGCTTCGCGTCTATTCGCGTGCCTTACGGATCGCGCGTTGTTCCATGGAGGTGAGTCGTGCAAGAGCGGCTGGGCGAGTTTTACCTGGGCAAGAAGTACGACATCAAGACGCGGCAGGTGCTCGATGAGCCGGTGCTCTACGACGCCCGCGACCTGACCACGCACGCCGTGTGCATCGGCATGACCGGCAGCGGCAAGACCGGCCTCTGCATAGACCTGTTGGAAGAGGCCGCGCTGGATGGGATTCCGGTCATCGCCATTGACCCCAAGGGCGACCTCACCAACATGCTGTTGACCTTTCCCGACCTGCAGCCGTCGGACTTCCTGCCCTGGGTCAACGTGGACGATGCGCGGAGAAAGGGGCTGACGGAAGATGCCTACGCCGAGCGCACCGCCAAGCAGTGGGCCGACGGGCTGGCCCAGTGGGGCCAAGGCCCCGACCGCATTCGGCGACTGCGCGAGTCCGCCGAGTTCGTCATCTTCACGCCGGGGAGCGAAGCCGGAATTCCGGTAAACGTCCTGCGCAGCCTCCAGGCCCCGGGGAGCGCCATCGCCAACGACCCCGAAGCCATGGTAGAGCGGGTTGAGGGAACCGTGTCGGCGCTGTTGGGGTTGGCGGGCATCAAAGCAGACCCCATCAAGAGCCGCGAGCACATTCTCCTTTCCACCCTGTTCCAGGATGCCTGGCAGCAAGGCCAGAACATGGACATCGCCAAACTCATCGCGGCGATCCAGAACCCGCCCGTCCGCACCATCGGCGTCTTTGACGTGGACACGTTCTTCCCGCCCGGGGATCGGTTTGGGCTCGCGATGGCGTTGAACAACATCATCGCCGCGCCGGGTTTCCAGTCATGGACGCGCGGCATGCCGCTCAACCTGGGCGACATCCTCATCACGCCAGACGGGAAGCCCCGCGTGTCCATCTTCTACATCGCGCATCTGAGCGACGCCGAGCGCATGTTCTTCGTTACGCTCCTGCTGGAAGAGGTGCTCAACTGGGTGCGCCAGCAGACGGGCACGACCAGCCTGCGCGCCATCCTGTATTTTGACGAGGTGTTCGGGTACTTCCCGCCGGTGGAGAACCCGCCGTCCAAGAAGCCCCTGCTGACACTCATGAAGCAGGCCCGCGCCTTTGGGTTCGGGATGATGCTCACGACCCAGAACCCGGTGGACTTGGACTACAAAGGGCTGACCAACGCAGGCACATGGCTCATCGGCAAACTCCAGACCGACCGCGACAAGATGCGCGTGCTGGAAGGGATGCAGTCCGCGTCGGCGACGGCAGGGCAGATGGCCGACCCTGCCTACCTGGACAAACTCATCTCCTCGCTGGATTCGCGGGTGTTCATCCTGCACAACGTCCACGCCGCCGGGCCCGAGGTGTTCATGACCCGCTGGGCCATGTCCTACCTGCGCGGCCCGCTGACCAAGCCGCAGGTGAAGGCACTGATGGACCCCGTGCGCGAGCGGTTCTTGGCTGGCGCGCCCACCGCTCCGGCCGCCGCGCCAACGGTCAGCAGGCCCGCCGCCCCCCAGAAACAGCCGCCCCCGCTGGAAGCGGGCATCGTGCAGGTCTTCCTGCCGGTGGACATCGCGGCACAGCAGGCCGTTTCCGACTACTCGGCAACCGCGGTCCGGCCGCTGATCATGAAAACAAGCGCACTCCGCTATATGCCGATGGTGCTGGGCCACGCGCTCGTGCGGTTCGTGTCCACTGCCCATGGCGTGGATGCGCAGAAGGAATACGGCCTCCTGCTGGAACCTCCCGCCGAGGGCCGGGTGGTGGATTGGCAAGCGGCCACCGAATGCGCGGTAGATGTGCGGAGACTGCCCTCGTATCCGCCGCAGGAAGCCTTCTTTGAGCCGGTCCCCTCATCGGTGGCCCAGGCCGCGGACTTCAAGGTGCTCACGAACTCCCTCCAGGACTACCTGTACCGCAACGCGACCCTCACCCTGCGCTACAACCGGACGCTGAAGTTGTACTCGCGCCCCAACGAATCGGAGCGCGAATTCGCCATCCGATGCCAGGAAGCCGCACGCCAGAAGCGCGACGAGGAGGTCGCCAAGGCCGCCGCAACCTACGAGCGAAAATTGGAACAACTGCGCGAAAGGTTGCGCCGCGAAGAGCAGAAACTTGCAAAAGACGAGGCCACCTACAGCGGGCGCAAGACCGAGGAACTCCTGTCCGCGGGCGAGTCTGTCATCGGATTCCTGTTGGGGCGGCGCTCCACCCGCGTCCTGTCCACCGCCAGCCGCAAGCGGCGCATGACCGCCGAGGTCAAGGCGCGCATGGAGCAGACGAAAGAAACCATCGCCCTGCTGAAGCAGGAGATCGCCGAGACGGAGAAGGAGCGCGACGAGGCCGCAAAGGCCATTTCAGACCGCTGGGCGGCCGTAGCGGCGGAGAGCGAAACCACGGATATACGGCCGCGCAAGACCGACGTGGTAGTGGACCTGGTGGCGCTAGCGTGGTCCCCCCAGTGGGTAATCCAAGGTGAGACACCCGACGGCGTGCCGCAAGAGGTGGTCCTGCCCGCCCGGCGGGATTAGGCGTTGCCGGCCGACGCACGCAGTCCCAACCGCCGCCGAGCGCGGTCATGGCCTGCAGTTCTTGCACGGCCTGTAGCCCTGTGCAAGCGCCTCCTCCTTGGTAGCAAAACACACCTTGTTCGCGGGGTTCATCTGCGCGACGGAACTGCACCACGCATAGTGGAAGACTTTGCTGTTCCTGTTGCCGATGTACGGGCAAGGGCCGGACTGCTGTGGGGCCGAGGCGGGTTCGCCCCCCCAGAACCCGCGCCCCGCTTCCCGCGCCTCCCGCTCGCATTGCAGAAACAGGGCCTGGTACTTGACATCCGGCGGGTACGTGGCGGCGGTCGCGTAGCCCTGGCAGACCAGTTCTCGGTTCACCATCATGTCGCCGATCCAGACGTACCGCAGTAGCCTGCCGTACCGGTCCACCTCGGACACGTCCTTCTCCAGTTCTACGATCCGGCCGCTCACCAGGGCAGCGTTTCGCTCTGCCGCCTCGGGGCCGTGGGGCAGATCGGGCTCTGGCGCATCTACGCCGATGTAGCGCAGGCGGTAGGTCTGCCCGCCGATTTCCACAACGATGGTGTCGCCGTCTATGACGCGCACGACCCGCGCGGTCTCGGTGGGCCCCCGGCCGGTTGCAGTATGCGTGCGGGTAGGCCGAACCGCCGGCGCGTTGGATGGCTTGGCGGTGGGCACGATGGCGCGGGTGGAGGTTGCGGGCGGCCGAGTGAGGGTGCTAGTGGGAAGGATTGTTGGAGTGCGCGTCGTGGGGAGGGCAGGCGGCGCGGGCGTCGCGCTTCCCGAACAGGATGGCATACCCGCGGCCAAGAAGAACAGCGCGCAAACCACCAGCCCAATCGCCGATACGCGCGCTCGCAGACCGAATGCACGATACCCAAACTTGCGCGGGCTACTGTTGCTCCCCCTCATCGGCCTCGCCCCTTCTGTCCCAGTCCTGCGGCTCAAGCAGATACCGCAGCGCCACCGCCCCGATGACCGACACCACCGAGAAGAGGAACAGCGCCGCCAGCACCCCCGACAGCACCATGCCCGCCGCCAGCAGAACCACTACGCCCAGCAGGACCAGGTTGAACAGGGGCCGAGAAACCGCCAGAATGGCGGCATTTTTGAACAGCGCCCGCAGGCTTTTGTCCCGCTGGTACACGAGGAGCGGAAACAGGTAGAACTGAATCGCCAGCCACACGAACCCCACAAACGCCCAGAGGATGACGAGTAACCGCATGTAGGGGTCGGTCTGCTGACTGTAGAAGGCTAGGTTCATCGCGAGCAGGAACCATCCCAAGAGCGAGGGAATGGCCACCTTCCAGCTGTCCCACAGGTACAAGCGGAACCCCGCCCAGAAGTCGCGCGGCGCGAAGGCCAAGCCGCGGGCCGCGCGGTAGGCGACAAACGCCGCACCTGCCAGCGCAGGCGGGATCGTAACGACGGGCAAGCACATGAGCAGGGTGAACGAATTCACCCCCATGAGCATAAACATCTCGTCGTACACGTCGCGCAGGCCGCGCCACACGACCCGAAACGCATCAACCACGCCGCGGCTCCTGTTCGGCCAGGCGAAGGGCGACGAACAGCCACGGGGCCAGCAGTCCTGCCCAAATGCCCACCAGCCCGTAGCGCAGGAAGCGGAACATGTCGCCCTCGGGGAACACCAGTTTCAATCCCAGATACAAGCCCAGCAGAGGAATCACCCCGACGATGAATCGAATGATGCGCTTCCACCAAACGCCGTCGGCGCGGAACCCTACGAAGTGCTCCTCCAGAACGAAGCCCGGCAGCATCCCGAAGGCCGCGCCCGTTACCAGCGCCGTGCCATCAGACGGGTGCAGCACGAACAGGACAACCGGCACCAGCAGGGCGATGCCCAGTTGGACGCCGAGCGACAGGATGAACCCGCGCACCAGTCGCCGCACCCACAGGTACAGCAACACGAGGCCAAGCCCTATGACCCATCCGCCCAGCACGTCTTGCGGGAAGTGCACGCCCAGGTAGATGCGCGACAGGGAGATGAGGAGAATCAGGACGATGGACACGATCCACATCCATGCGCGGCGAACCAGCGTCGCCATCGTCCCCCAGAAGACGAACGACCCCTGGGCGTGCCCGCTCGGGAACGATGGGCTGGTCTCCGGCAGGGGCGCTCGGATGCGGGCATCAAACTCATTGGGGCGCGGCAGGCCGAAAGCGTCTTTCAGGATGCCGTTGGTGTACTCGGACAGGAGAAACACGACAGACAGCGCCCGCCCCAGATGCTTGTTCACGCACCAGTAGAGAACGGGGAGAAACAAGATGTAGAACTGCTCTCTGCCCAGGTAAGTGGCGACCGTGAACACGGCGTCCAGCACACCGTTGGAGAACTGCTGCACCCAGACGATGACATCGGCCCCCCAGGGCATCAACGACCTCAGGAGTTCCACCATTTCGCTCCCTCCTCCTGCGGCTATTGCGCCGCTACACGGCGGTTACAACGGCGTACACGAGATCGGCCGCGGCCAGCAAGTCGGCGACCGCGATCTGCTCGGCGGTGGTGTGCACGTTGCTCATGCCCGTGCTCGTTACCACACACTGAATCCCCTTGGCGTTGTACACGTTGGCGTCGCTCCCGCCCCCCGATGACATCAGAATCGGCTCCACGCCCACGCGCCCGCACACGCCGACAAGGTGGCGAATCCACGGGTGGTCATCGGGCAAGAAGTACGCCTCGTAGGAACGGGTAACCCGAATCTCGGCCGAGGCCCCGTACTTGGCCGCCGCGGTCTCAAACGCCCTCACCATCTTGGCCGTCTGCGCGGCCAGTTTCTTGCTCTTGAGGCTGCGCGCCTCGCCTGCAATCTCCACGCGGTCGGGCACGATGTTGGTGGCGATGCCGCCCGAAATCTTGCCGATGTTGGCGGTCGTCTCCGCGTCTATGCGGCCCAGGGGCATCTTCGCGATGGCCTGGGCGGCCACCACGATGGCGTTGATGCCCTTTTCGGGGTCGGTGCCCGCATGCGCCGCCTTGCCGTGAATCGTAACGGCCAGCGAATCCTGGCATGGGGCCTGGCGCACCAGCGTCCCGATCGGCCCGCCCGAATCCAGCACCAGCCCAACCCTGGAGCGCAGGGTGGAAACGTCCAGCCGCTTCGCCCCGATCAGCCCGCCCTCCTCACCAACGCTGAACACGATCTCCAGGGGCCGATGCGGCTCGCCCGTGGCCTTCAAGCGGCGGAGCACGTCCAGCACGACCGCAATGCCCGACTTGCAGTCGCTACCCAAGATCGTCGTGCCGTCGCTCGTGATGATGCCGTCTTTGATGCGAGGCTTGATGCCGCGCCCTGGCTCCACCGTGTCCATGTGCGCCGACAGCAGGATGGGTTCGCCCTCGCCGTCCAGCGTGGCGATGACGTTGCCTGCGGCGTCGGTGTGGGCCTGCACGCCCAAGTCATGGAGCATCTGGCAGAGCGTTTCCGCCAGTTGTTGCTCGTGGCCCGTAGGGCTGTCAATCTGAACCAAGCGCAGAAACGTGTCCACAATGGGGGGATTGTCGGCCATCGTTTTCGTCTCCTTGAGTTACGATTGTTCCTCCGATGGGGTCATGCCCAACCGCGCCGCCGTTACGGCCAGCCCAACGTAAATCCAGAAGAACGACACCGAATGGGGAAAGTCCAGGTTGAAGAAGTAATGATCCAGCAGGCCGCCGGTCATGATGCCCACCAGCGCCCCCGCGAGCCCCAACAGTGCCGCCTCGTGCGCCCTATCCGTGCGCCGCCGCCACCCGCGCCACATGTAGGCAAACGCCGTGCCCACGACGATGAGGAACAGCGCCAACCCGATAAGCCCCGTCTGCTCCGCGATCATCAGGTACACGTTGGACACGCCGATGTACAGGTCTATGTCGGGCGTACCGGCGAATCCCACGCCCAGCCAAGGGTACCGCGAAATCAGGATGAGCGCGTCCTTGTACTCACCGAAGCGCATCTGCGTCGCCAGGTCTTCCCCGCGCACGCCCTCTATGAAGTGCGCGATGTAGGCCTGGGTGCTGGGCAGAAGCAGAAACAGAATCCCCGCCGCCGCCATGAGCAGGAGCAACTTGCGGTACCGCACCGCGGCCATCAGTGTCAGGCCCACCGCCAGCCCCACCATGGACCCGCGCGAATACGTCAGGTACAGGCACAGTCCCATGAACGGGAGCATCCCCCAGAGCATCCAGCGCGGCAGGACGGGCCGCTCGGCGAACAACTGGGCCGTCGTTACCGCCGTGATGAGGATCATCAGACTGCCCAGCAAGTTGGGGTTCACCGACGTGGAGATGGCGCGCATGGGCAGTTCGGGGTTGTCCTCTACGTACTGGATGATGTCCGCGCCGGTGGGGTAGTTGAAGCGGCCCAGCGCCGACAGCAACCGAATGGTCGTCCCCTCGGGCAGATAGTAGAGCACGACCCCTAGAAACGCTGACGCAAACCCCGCCAGGATAATGACCCGCAGCATCCAGTCCAGCTGGACTTTCGTCCGCACGACGTTCACCACGACGTAGAACAGGCCCAGCGCCATGATGACCTCGGCGAAACGACGTAGGATGCTGGCGGTGGGTCGGGCATGGGCCAGGCCCGCGAGAAAGGCCACGATGGCCAGGATGATGAACAGGAGCAGGGGGAACGCCACCGGCGTGGTGATGAACTCGCGTTGCTTGCGCTTGGCAATGCGCAGAAGCCAAACCAGGTACACGGCCACCAGCGCCACATCCAAGAACGTGGGCGAGAAGCCGATGGGCAGCGGGATGGCGGCGAAGGGCAACAGGCAGATGATGCCGATGGCCGCGATGAGGCCCACGTGGACACTGCGGAGCATGAGCAGGCCGGCAGCGGCCGCCACCACCGCCGCGATTGCGTACAGCGGCCCCAGCAGTCCGATGAGCGCGCCCACTGCCCCGCCAACCGCCACGCATAGCAAAATCACGGCCACAACGCCGGCCCGCGTGTCGGCGGCGAACCACTCTTCGTACCATTTCGGTTGCGCGATGCGATGATCCATGCCCCTCAGCCTGTCGGCCCGCGCTAGCGAACCACAAAACTGCCCAGCAGGATGTACCTGTTGACCGCGCCCGAACCGTCCTGCACCAGGAGCGGCTCGTGCGAGTCCGTGCGGTACATCCCTGCCCTTATCATATACGCGCCGGGCGAAATTGGCGAATCCTGCCCCAGGATGTGCACGTCCTCCACCACCTGGCCCGCCAGCCACCAGCGCGTGGGATAGTCGCCACCGGCGGGCATGCCGTCGTGCTGGGCCACGATGTTCCCATCCGCGTCCACCAGGTGCACGAAGGCGATGCAGTCTGCCGACGGAGTGGCACGGGCGCGCCAGTACAGCCGCACCGCAATTCGGCCTGGCCCATCGGGCACGGCTTCTGCGCGCCAGTCCACCAGGTCCACCTCGCCGCCCAGGCTGGCCAGCGCAGGAGCGCCTTCGCGGGCATCCCGTGTGCGGCCTACCAGTCGGGCCACCTCTTCCATGACCACCGTCGGGCGGTTCCAGCCATCGTACACCGGCAGGCGGTCGCCCGTCTGCAGGTCATACAGGCCGGCGGTGAGGCGGAGCACCGTGGGCACTTCGACGGCGTCGGCCAGCGGCACCTGCAAATCGTCGCAGAAGGCGCCCGACGTGTCCCAGGCCGACGTAGCAAGCCGCCCGCCCGCCGGATACGTGTCGCGCTGGCCCACGATTTTCCCGCCGCGCCCCAGCAGATGCACGTACACGCTGTAGTTGACCTCCGTGCGCCGCAGCGGTCGCCAGCACAGCGTCAGAGTAACCGACTCGCCCGGATGCACCGTGTCGGGCCGCGCTCGGTAGCCCAGCAGGAAAGCCACATCGCCGATGCGAGCGTCTAGCCGCACCAGCGAGGCGGGCAAGTGGCTCTCAGGAACGGTCGGCGGCGGAGCGTAGGCCGCGCGAATCGTGAACAACGGCGCGCGCGCCCCCCAGAACAGGAACGCCAACGCGATGACTGCCAGCCCCGCGCCGCGCAGTCGCTTGGGCCATACCGCCTCCCATCCGGCGGCGAGGAGCACCGCCAGCGCCGGAAGCGCCGGGAACAACAGCCGCCCCTGCGACGCCGGGGTGCGCGCCGTCCACTGCACCAGGCCCGCCAGCAGGATGAGCGCCCACAGCGCGAGCCAAGGGGCGGCTTGGGGCCATCGGGCTTGCCCCCTATGCCGCAGGATGCGCGCGCCCCACCCCGCCACTGCCGCCAGCGCCAGCAAGTTGAACATGCGGTACATGGCGTTGGGCGCGGGGACGTTGAACCAGCCGAACAGCCCCCAGAACGAGCCAACGAGGCCGCGCAGTTCGCCCCACGCGGCGGCAAAGGAGACCTCTCCGGCGCGCCGCCCCATCATCTCCACCATGCGCGCCGTGGCGGTGAGGTCGCCGTACAGGGCCGCGTTTCGCGCGAACCACCACGCCGTGAAGGCCGCCCACACCGCGACGATGATGCCCACGTCCCAAAGCCAGGCGACACGGCGGCCCCGCCACGCTCGCCACAGGCACGCGGCCGCGAACAGGGCCAACAGCCCCGCGCCCGACAGTTTGGCCAACGTCGCCAGGCCCGCCAGAATGCCCAACGCTACAGCGCGGCGCCGCGAAGGCCCCATCCGAAGATGCCGCAGCATCGTCCATAGCCCAACGGCGCACAGCGCGGTTACCAGGCCGTCGTTGTTCACCGCGCCGCTGATGAACCCAAACTGGGGCAGGAACGCCACCACCGCCGCGGCGGCCAGCGACACCCCTGCTCCGAAGCCTGCGTCCATTCCCACCAGGTACGTCATCCAGACCGTAACCGCGCCCAGCAGCACGGAAACCAGCCGCGCCAAATGCACCGCCAGCGCCGTCCCGCGCCAGGGGAACCGCTCCGCGTCAGTGTGCACGTAGGCGTTTTTGTTGTCGGGATACAGGGGCACGCCGATGGCCGCGTGGGGATTGCGCTGGGCCACCACCTCGGCGTCGGACGTGTCCACCGGCGCGATGGGCGCGGCGATGAGGGCATAGTACAGCGGCGGCTGGGTGGCTTCCTGCGCCCACGGCGTCCCCTCCTCGGCCACGGGCAGGCGGCCCGTCTGGGCCAGATGGCGCGCGTAGAAGAAATGCTCCGGCTCGTCGGGAGCCTCAAAGATAGGCGTCGCCGCGCTGAAGGCAACTGCCAGCGCCAGGTACAGCGTGAGTATTGCGGCCAGAATCCACCGCGGTTTCATCGCACAATCCTCACCTTCGCCAGCAGGGCGCGGTTGTCCCGCACATGCCCGTCGGCGTCCACCACGTTCAGGCGAATGCCCGTCGCCGCGTCGTACAGGCCGACTTCCAGCGTGCACACCAGCGCGGGGGCCTCATCCCTGACCCGCACCTCGTACTCGTCGCGGATGACTTGCCCCACCTGCCACGCGGACGTAGGGGCAAGCCCACCCTGGGGTGGGCTGTCCTTCTGCCCCCAGATGTCGGCCCCCTCGCCCAGGAGGTGCACGAACACGGTGTAATCCTTGTCCACAGGCGCGAGGGCCTTCCAGTACAGGGCGATGCGCACGGTATCGCCTGGAGCCGCCGCTCGGCGGTCTATCTCGTAGCCCACCAGCGCGATCTTGCCCTCAAAGCGAATGTCCTGAGGGTTGGGCACGTCGCCCGTGTTGGGCTGAACATCCACCGCGCCGAAGCGAACCGCGTCGCCCAGAGCCTGGCCCCCCTCCGCGTAAGCGGGGAGCCGATGCCCGTCGGACGGCGCGAAGAATCCCACCTCCCACACGGCCTTGTCGGGCGCATAGGCCGTCTGCGGCAGGGCCAGGAGGACGCGGTCGGCGTAGATGACGCCGGGCGTCCAGCCGCGCGTGGGGCATCCGCCCATGCACGGCACGCCGTCGCGCTGGGCGATGACGATTTCGTGTTCGCCCAGCAGGTGCACAAAGGCGTACAGGTCGTCGCCCACGGAATCCGCCGCGCGCCAATACAGGGTAATGGCCATGGGCTGGCCCGGACGCACGCGGTCGGCCTCCGCCTCGTAGCCCAGGAGTTGGATCGCGGGGCCGAACCGCACGTTGAGCGGCGTCGCCGACGCGGGCAGGGCGTCCACCGTCTGCGCGGCGCTTCGGGGCGCGACCCGCCGGTAGACCGTAACCGGCCCGCCCCAGAACCGCGCGTCCTGGAACTGCCGAACGGGCGCATAGGCGGCGCGGAACCACTCGTCGCGGCGGATGTCGTAGGAATACAGCGGGTTGACCTCGGTGAGCGCCAGGTAGTCGGGCTGGTAGTGGAACAGCGCCCAAGCCACGTCGCCGCGCGCCAACGCCTCGGCCACCGCCGGACGCAGAAGCCCCAGAAAGTCCACCATGCGCCGCCGGGCGTAGTAGCCCATGACGCCGACCTCGGTTACGCCCACATCGGCGTCGGCGGGCGTGTTGGCCGCCAGCCATTCGCCTACCTGCCGATACACAGCGGTCTTGGCCTCGGGCAGAGCCTTGTAGTCGGCGCGGTCGGGCGAGATGAGGGCATCTGTCCGCAGGGCCTCGGCAATATGCCAATCCGAGATCCCCTGCGCCGCAAGGAGCGCCGCCGCAAGGACGGCGACGGAAGCCCGCCCCGCCTTCGCCCAGCGCCCGCGAACCTCACCCAGCCAAGCCGCGCCCAGCCCGGCCAGGACCACACCCGCCGGCACAAACGGCGCGTAGTACCAATGATACGGCGCGACGCGCAGGACATGATAGCCGACCCCGTACAGCGCCGCCCACAGCACAAGCCCCAGCGCCCAGCGCTCTCGCCAAACCGCCGCGGCCAGCCCTGCCGTTGCCGCCACCGCCCACAGCGCGTACAGCGGCGTCTGCGCAAACCACGCCTTCGCCAGGATCAGCGCCCCCTGAACGAAAGTGGTCCCCGCGTAGAACCCTGTAACGCCCAGCGCCGTCTGCGCGCTTTTGGCCCCGAGCGTAACCGGCACGGGCGAGCCGAAATAGGCCGTGAGCCATCCCAGCACCGGGGCCATCACGGTCAAGTACACCAGCACAGGCCGCCCCACGCCCACCCACAACCGCCGCGCGGCGTTGCCCTGCCCCCCGCGCAGGGCCTGGACGCCCGCGCAGAGGAACACCACGCCCGCGGGGATTGCGCCGTCAAAGCGTGTCAGAGTGGCCAGCGCCAGCGGAACCGCCGCCAGCGCCGTGCGCTTGCTGAAATGCAGGTAAAACCCCAACAGCGCGAGGAACAAGTAGAGCGGCACTTCAAATCCCAGGCTGAGCCACAGCAATGGGAATGCGGCGTACAGCGCGCCGGCCACAAGGCCCGCAACCGGCCGTCCGAAGCGCCGCGCCATGCGGTACACAACCCACGCCCCGCCCCAGATGGACAGGATGCTGATGGCGTTGCTCAGCGCGGGGAGGTCGGGCGTGAGGAGCCTGCCCGCCGCCAGCAGGAGCGCGTACAGCGGCGTCGTCGTGCTCAGGACACGCTCGCCCTCGTTGTACACGAACCCGCGCCCCGCCGCCAGATTCTCGGCGTAGCGGTAGGTGATGAAAGGGTCATCCAGCGCCATGTCGCGCAGTGCCCAGCCGATGCCCACGGCAATCGCGGCGAACAGAAGCGGGGCCACCAGGTCGGCAACGGTTCGCCTGGTCGGGTCATGCGTCATCGCCGCTCTCCTCCGAGGAGCGACTCGTATAGGGCCAGCGACTCGCGGGCGATGCCGTCCCACGCGAACAGCCGCGACAGCCGCCTCGCCCCCTCGCCCAGGCGCGCGCGCAGTCCCGCGTGGTCGGCCACGCGGGCGATGGCTTCGGCCAGGTCGGCGGGCTGCTCCGGCGGCACGAGGATGACGTTCTCCTCGGGCACCAGTTCTGGCAGGTGGACGCGCGGCACGGTGGTGATGATGGGCATGCCGTGAGCCAGCGCCGCCATCAGGCTCCCGCGGCGGAACGAAACGCCGTCCGCATAAGGGAGCACGGCCATGTCGGCCACGGCGAATGCGGCGGAGACCTCCTCCGGCGGCAGGAATCCCGTCCAGACAACGCGGTCGGCCACGCCCTCTCGCGCGATAACCCCCTCCAGGTGGCGGGCGAACTCGCGGTTGGTGGGGTCGCTGGCGCCCACCTTGCCGCCGATCATCAGCAGGCGCACGGGCCGCCCCTGCTTGGCCAGCTGGCCGACGGCAGTGATCAGCGTATCCCCGCCCTTGGTAACGTTCAGAAAGCCGAAGTAGGCCAGCACCAGGTCGTCCGGCGCGATGCCCCACTTGGCGCGCCACCCCGTGCGTTCAAACCCCTGGGGCAGGCGCGGCGCGATGTTACTGCCGATGGGGATCAGGCGCGGCGGGCGGGGCACGCCCAAATCCGCGAAGCCTAGCTCGTCCTCGCGGTTGGTAACGATGGCGGCGTCGCAGTCGCGTGCCAGCCGCGCCACGGCCCACCGCCGCACAGGGCCAGCCTTGGGGAACAGGTAAGGCACCTTCAGGTCATGGAAGGTAACGGCGCGGCGAATTCGGGGCGCACGCGCTTTCAAGTACGCGGGCAGCAGGTGAATGGGCAGACCCATGCCGTAGGCCGCCGCCTGGTACTGCACATGGACGATGTCCGCGCCCCAGGATGCCGCCACATCCGCCACCCTGCCCAGGCTCGCCCATCCCCAGCGGCGCACCAACGGGTACACCGCAACGCGCCCATCGCTCAGCGGCGCGGCCTTGGCCGACGTGATGACCCCGACGGCGACGCCTAGGTCGGCCAGGGCACGGGCCAGCACCGCCGTATAGTCGCCCACACCTCCCTGCATGGGCGGGAACTCGCCCGTAACAAACAGAACTCGTATCGCTCTCATCGCAGTCTCGATCTCAGCACTTGCCCATACGCGGCGAGGCGCTCGGCTCGCAGGGGGCGGCGGTGGCCCACCAGCCACTTGGCCCCCTCTTCCGCCCACATCCAGGCATACGTGCCCAGGAGAAACAACCGCAGCAGTTCGCCGCGGAATGCGCCGAAATGCTTGGCGAAGTACGCAACCTTGCTCCGCTGAAACTGAATGTGCTTGAAGGCCACCACCTGCTCGCTGCTCTTGCCCCCGTAGTGAATGATGGCCGCCTGGGGCAGATACACGACGCGCCAGCCCGCCCGCTTGGCCCGCAGGCACCAGTCCATCTCCTCGGAGTACATGAAGAAGCGCTCGTCCAGCCCGCCGATTTGCCGCACGACTTCGGCGCGCGCCATCAGACATGCACCTTCCAGCCAGTCCACATCCTGCTCGCGGTCATCGGGCACATCCCACATGTAGTAGCGGGCCAGCAGGGGATGGCGCGGGAACCACCGCTGGAGGCACGTGCTCTCCACGAAGGCCGTGCCATAGGTGGGGAAGCGGCGGCGCGAAGGCTGGAGCCCGCCGTCCGGCGTGAGGATGCGCGGGCCGACGATGCCCACATCGGGGTGGGTGTCCAGGTACTGCGCCATGACGGTGAGGGCATCTCCCACGATTTCGGTGTCGGGGTTCAGGAGCAGGACGGCGCGCCCCCGGCATCGGGCCAGCCCCTGATTGTTGCCGCGCGTGAAGCCTACGTTCTCGCTGTTGGTGATGAGGCCCACGCGCGGGAACGCCTCCCGCACCATGTCCGCGCTGCCGTCGGTGGACGCGCTATCCACCACCCATATCTCCATTGTGCGCGCGCCTGCGGGTTCGTCATCGAGGGCGACCAGCGTCCACCCAGGGGCAGAAAGAAGGGAATGAAGGCACTTCTCCAGCAGGGCCTTCACGTTCCAGTTCACGATGACTACGGATAAGTCCACAACTCTGCTCATAGCAGCCAACAGCCCATAGACGCCAGCAAACAGCGTTCAGCGATCAGCCAATCGCATTCGGCGTTATCGCACGGCGCTTGGCCTCCGATCGGCGGCTGACGGCTGACCGCTGCTGGCTGGCCGCTCTCACGTCCGGCGCGCAACGACGTAGTCCGCCAGTTGGGCGAGGATGTCGCGGGATTGGCAAGCAGGCAAGGCCTCTAGCACAGCGTGGGACTGGCGAACGTATTGGGTGGCCTCTTCCAGCGCGCCGTCCACGGCCCCCGAGGCGACGATGGCGGCCACCGCTTCGCGCACGGCGGCGCTTTCGCCCTGGGCGGCGCGCTTCACCAACGCCTCGGCCTCTGGGCTTTGCATCTGCTCCAGGTAGCGCAGGGCCGGCAGTGTAACGATGCCCTGGCTCAGGTCACTGCCCACCGGCTTGCCCAGTTCCGACGGGTCGCCCACGTAGTCCAGCACATCGTCCACGATTTGGAACGCCATGCCCAGATTGTGGCCATAACTACGGATGAGGGCCACCTTGTCCGGCGGGGCCGCGCTGAGCACCGCGCCCACCTCCGCCGACGCGGCGAAGAGCGACGCGGTCTTGCTGTAGATGCGCTTGTCGTAGGCCTCGCGTGTGGGCGGCCATTGGCGGTCGGCCAGCAACTGGCGCAGTTCGCCGTTGCAAATGGTCATCAGCGCCCGCGAGAAGATCTGCACCACGGGCACGCTGTCGGTCTCGGCGGCCAGCGACGCCGACACGGCAAACATGTAATCGCCCGTGAGGACGGTAGCCTCGCCGCTCCATTGGCTGTTGAGAGTCGGATAGCCGCGGCGGGTGTTGGCGCGGTCAATCATGTCGTCGTGCACCAGGGTGGCCGTGTGGAGCATCTCAATGGCGGCGGCGGCAGAGATCACCTTGTCGGTCTCGGCCTCGTAGAACTGCGAGGCCAGGATGGCAACCGCGGGGCGCAGCCGCTTGCCGCCTGCGCGGAGCAGATTCTGCACTGCCATCCGAAGCGCGGGGAATTCCACGTCGGAGGCGCGCAGGAGCCGCTGCTCCACCTTCTCCATATGTGCACGTATGGGTTCCAGGAAGGGCAGAAGGTTCAACGGAATGTCCTCTCTAGAGCCATCAGCAATCGGCGATCAGCGATCAGCCGTCCGAGCGGATTCCTGACCGCCGATTGCCGATCACTCTATTGCCGATCACTCTATGGTCAAGCCGAATAACCGCACCGCGTTGGCCGCCGTGGCGCGCGCCACCTCGGCCACGGGAACGCCCCGCGCCCGGGCCACCGCCTCGGCCACCAGCGGCACATACGCTGGCTCGTTGCGCTTGCCCCGATAGGGGTGCGGCGCAAGGAATGGGCAGTCGGTCTCAATCAGCAACTTGTCCAGCGGCAGCGCCGCCGCAATTTCCGGCAGTTTCCGCGCGTTTGGAAACGTGATAGGCCCCGCGATAGAAATCAGGAACCCCAGCGCCACCGCCTCCTGCGCCATCTCCAAACTGCCCGAAAAGCAGTGCAGCACGCCCTTCTCGGCCAGCGGCGATACCCCTGCCCACTCGCGTAGGATGGTCATGACTTCGCCGTGAGCATCTCGGTCGTGTACGATGATCGGCTTGTGCAGCCGCGCCGCCAGGGCCAACTGCGCCTCAAAGGCCGCGCGCTGGGCCGGCCTGGGCGACAGGTCTCGGTAGAAATCCAGCCCGATTTCGCCGATGGCCACCACCTTGGGCGCTCGCGCCAGCGTTTCCAGTTCGGACAGCGCGCCCGCGGTGAGGTCCTTGGCGTCGTGCGGGTGCATGCCCACCGCCGCGAAGACGCGCTCGTGCTTCGCCGACAATTCTACCCCGGCCCGGCTGGATGGCAAATCTGCCCCCGCGTTCACAATGGCCACCAGGCCGGCGGCCCACGCCCGCGCCAAAACCTGCTCGCGGTCCGCGTCAAACTGTGCAAAGTCCAGATGCGCGTGCGTGTCTATGAACGTCAGCGTCATCGTTGCGCCTAAGCCGCCTCTCCCTGCCGCGCCCCGTGTGCCCTACCGCTTGAGGCCGGTCAAGCGAAGCCCCTCGGTCAGCAGTTCCTGCACCTTGTCGGCGCGGGTCGTTTCGCAGTACACGCGCAGAATCGGCTCTGTGCCCGAGAAACGGATGAGCGCCCAGCCCCCGTCTTCCAAGTCCATCTTGAACCCGTCGCGGATGTCCAGGCCCACAACCTTCATGCCGGCCAGCGTCTTCGGGATGTTGTCCCGCACGCGGGCAATGATGGCCTGTTTCTGCTCGGCGGGGAACGACGCATCTATGCGGTCGTAGAAATGCGGCCCGACCAGCGAATACAGGTAGTCAATCAGTTCCGACGGCTTCTTGCCCGTCTGCACCATCAGGTCCAGGATGAACAATCCCGCGACGATGCCGTCGCGCTCCGGGATATGGCCGCGGAAGCCGAAGCCGCCGCTCTCCTCGCCGCCCATGATGGCGTCCTTCTCAATCATGGCAGGGCCCACATACTTGAACCCGACGGGCGTCCGGATGACTTCCAGGCCGTAGCGGGCGGCCAGTTTGTCGGCCATAACGGTTGTGGTAATGGAGCGCACCACCGGCCCGCGCCAGCCGCGCACCTCCAGCAGGTAGAGCAACAGGAGCGCGTACACCTGCAACTGGTTGATGAACGTCCCGTACTCGTCCACCACACCGATGCGATCGGCATCGCCGTCGTTCGCGAGGCCCACGTCGGCCTTGCGGTCGCGGACGGCGTCGGTGAGGGCGCGCAGGTTATGGCCGATCGGCTCCGGGTGGTCCAGGCCCGGGAACAGCGGGTTGCGCTCATCGTGAATCTGGAACACGCGGGTTTGGCCGCCGTCCAGCAGGCGCGGGAAGTAGCCCATTCCGGCGCCGTACATGGCATCCACAACCACGTTCAGCCCGGCGGCCTTGATGGGAGCCAGATCCACCATACGGGCCACCTGGGCGAAATAGGCCGGCGTGGGGTCAAACATCTCCACCAGCCCTTTAGCCTGCGCCTCGTCCAGGGACATGCGCCGCACGGAATCCCGGCTGGCCTGGATGGCGTCTATGCGCTCCTCCAGCGCGGCCACGACCTCGGGCGAGGCCGATCCGGCGTATTCGGGCTTGTACTTGAAGCCGTTCCAGATGCCCGGGTTGTGGCTTGCCGTGATGACGACCGCGCCGGCGGCCTTGCGATCCAAGATGCCCCACGACACAACGGGCGTGGGCGCGAAGCGGTCGCACAGGTACGTCTTCACGCCGTTGGCGGCGGCCACCTCGGCCACCGCGGCGGCGAAGTTCTCGGACTGAAACCGCGTGTCGTAGCCAACCACTAGGCCGTGTTGAGCCACGCCGCGATCCAACAGATAGCGCACCACCGACTGGGCGCAGATGCGGACGTTGTCAAAGGTGTAATCCTCGGCGATGATGGCCCGCCAGCCGTCTGTGCCGAATTTGATCTTCGCTACCATGTTTCACTCCGTTTGCACGTGCTAGATTCCCGCTCTCGTCGGCGAGTTACAGATTGTTTTCGCGCCGCAGGAGCGCCAGGTCCGCGTCCACCATCATCTTGACCAGTTCCTCAACGGAGAGTTGCGGCTCCCAGCCGAGAACCCGCCGCGCCTTGGACGCATCACCCACGAGCAGGTCCACCTCGGCGGGGCGGTAGAACCGCTCGTCCTGCACCACGTACTCGCGCCAGTCCAGGTCCAGGTAGCCGAAGGCCACCTCGCACAGTTCGCGGATGGAGTGGGTAGTGCCGCTGGCGATGACGTAGTCGTCGGGCGTGTCCTGCTGGAGCATGAGCCACATGGCGCGGACGTAGTCGCCGGCGAACCCCCAGTCGCGCCGCGCGTCCAGGTTGCCCAGGCGCAGTTCTTTGTCCAGGCCCAACTTGATGCGCGCCGCACCGTGGGCCACCTTGCGCTCCACGAACTCCAGCCCGCGCCGCGGCGAGCCGTGGTTGAACAGGATGCCCGATGTCGCGTGCAGGTTGTAACTCTCGCGGTAGTTCACGGTGATCCAATGGCCGTACACCTTCGCCACGCCGTAGGGGCTGCGCGGGTAGAACGGCGTGTTCTCGTTCTGGGGCACTTCGCGCACCTTGCCGAACATCTCGCTGGACGACGCCTGGTAGAACCGTATCTTGGGGTCCACGATGCGAATGGCCTCCAGCATCCGCGTAACGCCCAGCGCGGTAACCTCGCCGGTGAAGACGGGCTGCTTCCATGACGTGGGCACGAACGACTGCGCCGCCAGGTTATACACCTCCTGCGGGCGGTACTCCTGCAACAGGTCCACCAGCGACATCTGGTCCAGCAGATCGCCCGGCACCAGCGTGATCTTGTCCTGAATATGCTTGATGCGGTCAAAGTTCACCGTGCTGGTGCGCCGCACCATGCCCACGACGTGGTATCCCTTCTCCAGCAAGAACTCGGCCAGATAGGAGCCGTCCTGGCCCGTGATTCCGGTAATCAACGCAGTTGGCATGAATCCTCTCCCAATCTTGGAATAAAGCCGCCGGCATTCAGTAGTCCACTTCAGCCGTCAGCGCCCTATCCGTTCCCGGCCGCCGACGGCATAGGACTATTCGCCGCTCACCTTCTGTCTCCAATAGTCCAGCACATCCAGCAGGCTCTGCTCAAAGGGAATCTCCGGCTCCCAGCCGGTGCACTCCCGCAGGCGCGTGTAATCGGCGACGACGGCGGGAATGTCGGACGGACGCATCCGCTCCGGGTCCTGCTCCACGCGGATGCGCACGCGCGCCAGCGACAGCAACACGTCCAGCAGTTCCTGCACCTCGCGCGCCTGGCCTGAGCCCACGTTGTACACCTCGCCCGACTCGCCTTTTTCCATGAGCAAGACGTAAGCGCGCACCACGTCGCGCACATCACTGAAGTCGCGCTTGGCCCGCAGGTTGCCGACCCTGATGACAGGTGCGCGCAGGCCGGCCTCGGCCTCGGCGATCTGCTTGGCGAAATCGGGCGCGACGAACCCCAGTCCCTGGCGCGGGCCGATGTGGTTGAACGGCCGCACCCGCACCACATCCACGCCCTCGCTCAGAAAGTACTGCAAGCCCAGCATATCCTGTGCGATCTTGCTAACCGCGTAGGGGCTCATGGGGCGGAAAGGCTGCGCCTCCTGAACCGGCACCTCGTCGGGGTACACCAGCCCATACTCCTCACTGGAGCCGACGACGAGGATGCGGGCCTTGACCTTCGCGCGCAGTACGGCCTCTAGGATGTTCAACTGCGCGCGGATGTTGTTGGACAGCGTGAACCAGGGATCCTTACGCGACAGGTGCACCACCGGCTGGGCGGCCAGGTGGAAAATGTAGTCGGGCTTGACCTGCTCCAGCAACTGCACGACCGCATCCAGGTCCGAAAGTTCCAGCGGCTCCAGGTCCAGCCGATCCTGGATGTGGGCGATATTGTCCGTGGAGCCGTAAACGGTGCCGGCGACACTCCAGTGTCGGTTCTGGAGCAGGTATTCGGCCAGATGGCTGCCCACAAAGCCGGATATGCCTGTGATGAGAGCCTTCAACATGTCCTCCGATGGTAGGGCCTTGCTGCCCGTGAAACGACACGGGCATTATACTTCAGTCGGGCGGCAACTGCAAGAAGCGACGGGGGTGTGGGTTTGTTCAGCGCGGAAACGCCGAGCCTGAGAGGAATGCAGCGGCGAACGGCAACGCGCCTTCGCTTCGCCCGGCCCTCGACCGCCGCCTACTGCGCCTGGCTTGCCACCACACGCCGCGTCTGGACATACCAACCCGCGATGCTCCGGAACCGATCCGAGGGGCTGTGCACCGGCCCCAATGTTACGCCCTGCACCGTATCCCGCACGCCCATGGTGTACACCGGTTGATACAGGAACACCGCCGGCGCTTCGTCGCGGAGAATCTCCTGGAGACGCGCGTACAATTCCTGGCGCGTTACCATGTCGGGCGTCCGACGCGCCTGTTCCATGATCTCATCGGCGTCGCGGTTGCGGAACTGCGCAAAATTCTGCCCCGGGTCTGTGGCCTGCGTGGAGTGCCAAAACGGGTACATGTCGGGGTCGGGCGTGATGTCCAGCCAGTGGTACAGGACGGCCTGGAACGCGCGGGGCCGCAGGTAGCCGTTAGCCAGTTCTCCCGCCGAAAGTGGCGTTACGGCCACCCGCACGCCGATCTCCCCCCACTGGGCGGCGACGGCCTGGGCCACCCGCACATCCTGCGGGGTGTTCAGGCAGGCGAGTTCCACTTCCAGCGCCTTGCCCTCTTTGTCGCGGATTCCGTCGCCGTCGGTGTCGGTCCAGCCGGCGTCGGCCAGCAACGCCCGTGCCTGCTCGGGATCGTGGGCGGCCTCCTCAACGGCCGGGTTGTAGGCCCACGACGTGGGCAGGAGCGGGCCGTAGAGCGGAAGCGCCTGGCCCTTCAGCGCCTCGGCGATCAGGCGCGTGCGATCGGTCGCCAAGGCCAGAGCCTGCCGCACGGGGACATGATCCAGCGGCGGCGACTGTGTGTTGAAAAGAACCCACGCAGCCTCGTCCACCGGCGCGGAGTACAGGTTCAGCGTCGGCATCCCCGCCGCCTCTTCCAGACGATCGGCGGGGATGGCCCGGATCCCGTCCACCTCGCCACGATTGTACGCGGCGAAAGCGGCGTCGGCGTCGGGATACAAACGCAATGCCAGCCGTTCCAGGTATGGCTTGGGCCCATCCCATAGCGGGTTCGCGCGCAGGACAATCTCATCAGACGATGCCCGCTCCAACATGAACGGACCGTTGCCAATGGGAGTGGTATTGAAGGGGTGCTTGAGCAAATCGGCCGCCGACGTGCCCGCCAAGATGTGATGGGGCAACAGGCCGATGGTGGTGTAGTCCAAGAACGGCGCGAAGGGTTCGCTCATCGTGAAGCGCACGCGCCGATCATCCACCTTCTCCACCTGCACGGCTTTCCACAACTCCAGCAGGTAGGGCGGGCCGGGGAAATCGGGCGACTGCATGAGTTGGAAGGTGTACACCGCGTCGTCGGCGGTGATGGGTGTGCCGTCCTGCCACTTCAGGCCCGCCTTCAGGGTGAAGGTATACACCAGGGCATCGCCCGACACCTCCCATGACTCGGCCAGGTCGGGCACGATGCGAGAACGTCCGTCTACGCGGGTGAGGCCGCGAAACAGCAGGCGGGCCAGGTCCTCGTCGGTCTCGTTGAACGCCGCCAGGACGGGGTTAGGCCACTGGGGTGCGCCCACCACCCCTTCCGTATAGGTGCCGCCCTCTGCGGGAACCAGCACGGTGCTGACGTGAACGACCTGGCGCGTCAGCACCGCGCCGATGAGCACGATCCCGCAGATCGTGAGCAGTGCGGCCAAACGCGAACTGCGCGGCATACGTTCTCCAGGATTCCCTTGATCGGTCAGGGCCGGCAGGCGCTTGACGCGAACTATGAGATCATAACGATGATCAGGGAGATGAGCAGGAACGCCGCCGCCAGGGCAATGGTGGAATTGTACAGGACTTTCTCCACGCCGCGGCGCGTGCGCTGCACGGCAGACCCGCCGCCGAATACCCCGCCCAGGTCGGCCTCGCGGGCCTGGAACAGCACCGCAACGATGAGCGCGATGGCGATGATGATTTGCGCGAGATGCAGATAGGTCAGCAAGAAAAACACCTCCTCAAACGTTTGCTGCGCGTCGCGATTATAGCATCTCACTCCCGCCGCGCCAAATGCCGCCCCGCCGGAATGAAGACGAGAGGCGCAGGATTTGACAAATCGCGCCGCGCGGCATAGGGTAGGCGCCAGCAAAGGCAAGGAGGAGCGCGCCATGGCCCACGACCACGAGCACACGCACGAACACAAACATGCCCGAATCAACGCCAAGGTGGCCGTGGCCACCGACGACGGCCTGACCGTCCGCGAGGCATTCGTCGGCGCGGCGTACTACGCCGTGCTCACAGTGCGCGAGAGCGACATCGTCCACAGCGAACTGCGGGAGATCCCTCACGGCGCACCGCGGGACCTGGCGCAGACCATTGCGGCGCTGGCCGACTGCCAAGTGGCGCTGGCGCGGCGCATGGATGACCACACGCGCCGCATGCTCCAACAGGCGGGCATCCTCCCTATCGCCACGCCTGTGGAACTGGTGGAGGACGCCGTGGACCGGTACGTGATGGATGCGCTCGCCCAGATGGGGCGATAAGAGAAGTGCGTTTTGACAACCGCCCGATTCTGTGGATAATAGGCCCAACAATCCGATACATCCGCAAAGGCTGTGACGGAGAGGAGTAGGCGGCAGGTAGCCCGCCAGGGATGGATGGCCAACGACTGGGAGCCATCCTCGGGTCAGCGCCGTTGAAGTTCGCTCCTGAGCCGACGGGTGAACGCCGAC
>FWPV01000323.1_pt1 | contig 24182 bp, 16 predicted proteins | sample 2228371 | NCBI WGS metagenome assembly FWPV01 (sample SAMEA103939776, study PRJEB20133) | metagenome | reverse complement strand
TCTCCGCCTGTCGGGCGACGTCGAAGCGGCGCAGGGCCACGTCGCGAGCCCCCCGCCCCAGCTCACGTCGGTGTTCGTCGTCGTCCACCACCTTCGCCGTTCCCTCCACCCGTCCGTGCCCGCCGCAGCCGGACTGATCCAGCAGCGTTCGACCCGGGTCCCCGATGTCGCTCTTGCTGTTCCAAACCAATACCGCTCCCCCTCCGGGCGGAGGCTCCGGCAGAGGCTGGGGCGCTGCGGCGATCGGCGGCCCCGGCGTCTCGCCCTGCTTCAGGGGCCGGATCATAAAGTCGTCGAACCACACCGTACCTGATCCGCTGTTGGCCACAGTGAGAGGCACAGTATGCAGCGGATCCCCCGGCCGGCACACGAAGCCGATCCTTTGCCAATCCCGCGTGCCGGTGATCCCAGGGTAGTACGACCTCCCCCCGAAGCTCAGCCCCGGCCCTTCGCCCTGCACGTCCCTAGTCTTCACCCAGGCCGAGACCTCGTAGTCGGTGTCGGCCGCCACCGGATCGTTGTACACCGATCCGCCCACCAGTGACCCGGCCGAGCGCGGGCCGTCCAGCTTAAGTGAGGTCTTGTCGCTATGCCCCACCGTCGTGTCCTGTAGTTTACCATCGCCCCAGGGGTACTGATGGAAGGCGCTGGCGTGCTTGACCACCGTGTCGAACTTCTCCACCTCCCCGATTCCGGCGGTGTACAGCAGCAGCGTCTTCTCCAGGTCCCCCGGCGCGCAAAAGGTTGCCTCGTTCAGCCACGCCTCGGCCTGCTTACCGTCCACGGAGGTCAGCCGCCACTTTACGGTATACGTGCCCGGATCAATGGTCTGCCCGTACTTCACCGGCCACCACCGCATGTGCACGTCATAGGCCCAGCCGCATAGCTCGGAGTAGAACTCCGAGTCCGGCAGCGAGGAACCCAGGATGCTCAGCACCGGATTCGCCACCGGATCGCCTACTACGGCCCACCAGCCGTCCGGGGCCAGGTAATTGCCTTTGGCCGCCTGCCAGGCCGGCTCCCCGTAGCCGGGGTACCAGGTGACGTGATTGTGCGGGTGCTTGTACAGCTTCCCGCTTGCGTGCTTGTACACGCTCCACGGATGCGGTGTCTCCCAGGAGTCATGCGGACTGGCCGAACCGACATGGCCGTAAATGCAGGGATCGGTGAACTCGATGGGGTGATTCAGCCGCAGGCTATGCCCCTCCGGAATCACCAGGTCGCTCACCGTGTCGTGGACGTACACGTTCCTCACCGGGTCATAGGTCACGGTCACCTCGGCCCGGCTGATCAGCCAGGTCTTGTCCTTGTTGTCGGTGCCGGTAATCACAAACCGCAGTTTGTCGCCCTCCTCCAGCACTTTGAAGTCCGTGAGCTTATTGGCGTAGAAAGCCTCGTCCCCATAGTTGCACCAGTGCCACCAGCCGTACATCTGGGCGCGCCAGCCGGGGACCAGCTTAATCTCATAGCCGTTGCAGTCGTTCGCCGCCATGAAGATCGGCTCGTTACCGTCCCAGGCCCAGCGGGCGCCCTTCCAGTCGCGGAAGCGCAGATCAAACCGGTGCGGCGGAATCGGCCCGCTGACGGCGGGCATGGGGTTGACGATCACCTTGCTGAAGTAGGCCGTCCCCTCATGCAGACCCAGCGCTACCCCGCCCGTGGTCAGCACCCCGTGCCGCTCCCAGTAGTCCAGCACCGTCCGCTTGTCCACCGCTACCTTGATATGCGGTCCCTGAGCCAGCGCCGTTACCTCGTACTCCTTGCCCACCTCCAGCGCGTACGGCTCCACTTGCAGGAACCCACCCCGGCTCGACCAGAGCACGATCTCCTGCGCGGCCAACGAGAACATCACGCGATACATTTCGTCCCCCTGCTTGCGCAGGGCCAGCCCGGCTTCGTAGTCCGGGGCGTTGGCGTTGTTGCGGTACGAGGCCCAAGTCCAGCTCCCTGCCTCCCATTTGGGCCCTTGCCGGGTGCTGGCCTTGTCCAGACGCAGGCGCAACTCCACCCGGCAATCCGACCATCGCGGGCTGCCCACCTCCGCCCAACGCCACTGGTTGGTACCCTCCCCGCCGACCCAGTCGCCCTCCCACTTCCAGTCCCCCTCTGCCGACCAGGTCTTCCAGGCCCCCGCGCCGCCGAGCTCTGCCAGAGGGGCGGCACCCACCCCCATCGCCGCCCACGCGCTCAGCATCACTATGCCAACAGCCCTCCGGATACGTGTCATGATCTGCTCCTTTGACTGCTAGACTGTTCTCTATTAGATTGTCCGCCCGCGCCTCAAGTTCCTGCCTCTGCCCTCGCGCAGGATTCCCCCTCCCGCCTGGCGAATCGCCCGGGGTCTGATGTCTGAAGTCTGCGGTCTGAGGTCTACCCCACCATGTTCCGATCCGTCTCGATCAAACTCGGCCTCGATGGGGCCTTTGCCACCCGCCGCTGGGAACAGCCGGAGAATATCGTCGGTCTGGTCCGCGAAGTCGGCTTCCCCTCCCTGGAGTTCGGCGCCGATGTCATTGACCCGTTCTTTGTCGGTGACGCCCAGTTCCGCCTGGACCTGGCCGCCCGGTGCCGTGAAGTCGCCGAGCGGGTCGGCGTGGAGCTCTGGGGCCTGTACACCGGCATGTGCACCCACCGCTCCCACGGCTTCTCCCACTCCCACGTCGCCGTCCGCCGGCGCATGGAGGAGTGGATGATCGCCGCCATGCAAACGGCCGTCGCCCTGGGAGGACCTCGCCTGGGCGGGCACGTGGACGCCGTCCCGGTGGAGAAGCTGAGCGATCCGGTGGCCTACCGGCAGGCCTGCGCCCACGCCTACGCCGCCTGGCGCAACCTCTCCCGCTTGGGAGCCCAGGTCGGGATGGAGGCGCTCTACGTAGAGCAGATGTATATCCCCTCCGAAATTCCCTGGACGCTCGACCAGACCGAGGAGTGCTTACTCGCCATCAACACCGAGAGCGAGGGGATTCCTGTCTACGTCACGGTTGACGTCGGCCACCAGGCCGGCCAGCAGTATGGGATGAGCGGACCGGACGCTGACTACCTGGAGTGGGTCCGCCGCTTCGGGGCCTTCTCGCAGGTCATTCACCTGCAGCAGACTACCCCGGAGGGCTCCCACCACTGGCCCTTTACCCCGGCCTACAACGAGGCGGGCAAGGTAGAGATGGACAAGTTCATGGTCGCCCTACGCGAGGCGCACGAGTCGGCCTTGGACAGTCCCCTGGCTACTTGTCTGGAGCCGGTCTCCGAGCAGCGCTTGGTGCTGGAGGTCATCCCCGGCTCCACCAAGTGCGAGGACCTGCTGCTAGAAGAGTTGCGCCTGTCAGCGGAGTACCTCACGCAGTTCGTGCCGTTCGAGGGGATGGTCTGGGAGGTCTGAGAAGCCGACCAGCAGCGCGGAATCGAGGAAATCGGGAGGGTGTCCCCAGGAATCGCAGAGGGGGCCAGGAGACATCACATGACGACGCGGTACCCTGACGGGCGCCCGGCGGCCGAGTTGAGATTGCCGGCAACGGACCAGGGAGCTATTCTGCGACACGGCGACGGACCCGGTGGTTGCGATGCCCTCTGCGCCCGTGAAGCGATGATCTTCGAAGAAGACGGGGTGTACCACCTGTTCTATGATGGCGCCTCTGCCGAAGGGTGGCGCGCGTGTCTGGCAGTCAGCACAGATCTGGTCAACTGGGACAAACAAGGCCCGATTCTAGACCTGGGCGATCCCGGAGAGATGGATTCCGCGGCCGCCATCTCGCCATGGGTCTATCGCGAGGGTGACGAATGGCATATGTTCTATGTCGGCACCCCCAATCCCGGCAACGGTGTGCCCGGCTTCCCCTATCTCACGTTCAAAGCTCGCAGCAAAGCGTTAGCCGGTCCCTGGCGGAAGCAGAAGGACGTGGTGCCCTTCCGCCCTGCTCCCGGCAGTTACTATTCGGTCACGGCAAGCGCCGGCCATATCGTCAAGGACCAGGGAGTGTATCTCCAATTCCTCAGCAGCACGACGGACGAGGGCAAGCGCACCCTCGGCCTGGCCCGGACCAGAGATCTGGACGGTGTCTGGGCCGTTGACCCGGAACCGATACTCCCGGTGGAGGAGCAGATAGAGAACTCTTCGCTGTACTTCGAGCCTACCTGCAGGCAGTGGTTCCTGTTCACCAATCATGTGGGCCTGGAGGAAGGCACGCCGGAATACACGGATGCCATCTGGGTCTACTGGTCCGCCGACTTGTACAAGTGGAAGCCGGAGAACAAAGCCGTCGTGCTGGACGGCGCGAACTGCACCTGGTCGAAGAGATGCCTGGGTCTGCCCACGGTGTTGCCGGTGGGTCCGCGACTGGCCCTCTTCTATGACGCTCCCGGCGGCGACAGTATCTCCCACCTTCACCGTGACCTGGGCTTAGCCTGGTTGGATTTGCCCCTGCGGACACCCCAATAGTCACTTCTGAACTGGGGAGACGGGAATTCAGGAACACCACACCTTTTTCGGTCTCCTCTACTCTATACCGGCATTCCCTCACGCCGGGAGTGACCTGCGCTTCCTCCCCTCGGCTCCCCCGCTCCTGCAAGCAGAACCGGCCAGGGGGGAGGCTCGTACTCCCTCCCGCCCGAACTCCTTGTCCCTTACCCTCGTCTTCCCTATAATGGCGGCACTTTGGCGGTTGTACCCGTGAGAGACCCGAGAGGTGATCGGCCCATGCCCCACGCTGCTCTCTTCGCTGCCACTCGCTCCGAAGCGCCGGGTGGGTGGACTATTCACCGGCTCACGCTGCGCCCCCAGCGACGATCCGGTGGCGCCGCACGCCCTCTGTTCGAGCCGCCCACTGACGTCTACGAGACCGCCGACAGTGTCGTGGTGCGCATGGAGATTGCCGGACTGACGCCCGAGGAACTACAGGTGAGCCTGAACGCGGACGGGACGTTGCTCACCGTAGCCGGCTATCGTCCTAACCCCGCCGCCGGCACCCCGCGCAAGTATTACACCATGGAGATCGAGTGCGGCGACTTCTCCCGCCAGGTGGCCATCCCCCGGCCGGTGAGTGCGGACGACGTCACTGCCTCTTACAGCGAGGGCTTCCTGCAGGTCGTGTTGCCCAAGCGCGGGCCTCAACCTGCCAGGCCGCGTAACGTGCCAGTGGAGTAGGGGGGACGAACGAGGAAGCTGCGAACGAGCGCGTGTCGCAGCACAGCTGTGGCAGCACGCGCCTCCACACGATCCGAGGTGTATCCGCATCATGGCCGAAGGCCACGATTCCGAATCCCTGCAGATCACCGTACCGAATGCCCTCCCCGTCTTGCCTATCAACGGGGTGGTCTTCCCCTACATGCTGGTGCCCATGGCCACCGAGCCCAAGGACGCCCCCCTGGTGGACGCCGTGGTCTCCGGCGACCGGCTTATGCTGGTGCTGGCCCGTCGCCCGGAGGAAGACGCCCTCAGCCGGGAAGGGCTGGGCATGTACGAGATAGGCTGTGTCGTGCGTATCCAGCGCATGCTGCAGATGCCGGATGGGACGCACCGACTGCTGGTGCGCGGCCTGACTCGCTACCGGGCCGAGGAGTTTCTCAAGACCGAACCGTATCTGGTAGCGAGGGTGTCACCACTCGAGGAAAACCTGCAGGAGAACGAGGAGGTGGAAGGACTTGCCCAAGCGCTGCTGAGCGCCTTCCGCCAGATTGTCGAACTCTCCCCCGTCCTGCCCGATGAGGCCTACCTGCAAGCCCTGAATGCGCCCAACCACGCAGCACTAGTGGACCTGGTCATCGCCGCTGTAGATGCCCCCCTCCCGCTAAAGCAGAAGGTGCTCGAGACCCCCAGCCTGCACGAGCGCCTGCACCTGGTTAATGAGGCAGCCTACCAGGAGCAGATGCGCCTGCAACTCGCCAACCAGGCCTCCACCGAGATGCGCCAGCAGATGGAGAACGCTCAGCGCGAGCACTTCCTGCGCCAGCAAATGCAGGCCATCCAGCGGGAACTGGGCGAGACCGGCGAGAGCGACGAAATCTCCGACCTGCGGCGGCGCCTCGGCGAGGCTGAGTTGACTGCCGCTGCCCGCGAGGCCGCCGAGCGTGAGCTTGATCGCCTCGCCCGTATGAACCCGGCCGCTGCTGAGTACAGCGTCATCCGCACCTATCTGGACTGGATTCTGGATCTGCCCTGGCTGAAGTCTTCTCAGGAGCATATTGATATCGCCGAGGCGCAGCGCATCCTCGATGAGGATCATTACGACCTGACCGATGTCAAAGACCGCATCGTCGAGTATCTCGCAGTACGCAAGGTCAAGCCCGACATCAAGGGGCCGATTCTGTGCTTCGTCGGCCCTCCCGGTGTGGGCAAGACCTCCCTGGGGCGTTCCATCGCCCGCGCCACCGGACGGGAGTTCGTCCGTATGTCCCTCGGTGGCATCCGCGACGAGGCGGAGATCCGTGGTCACCGCCGCACCTACGTCGGGGCCTTGCCGGGCCGCATCCTCCAAGGGCTGCGCAATGCCGGTGCCAATAATCCGGTCTTCATGCTCGACGAGATTGACAAAGTCGGAGCTGACTTCCGGGGCGATCCCACCAGCGCCCTGCTGGAAGTCCTCGACCCTGCCCAGAACGACACCTTTTCCGACCACTACCTGGAGGTCCCTTTTGACCTCTCCCATGTCGTCTTCGTCTGCACCGCCAACGTCCTGGGAACCATCCCCCCGGCGCTCCTGGACCGTATGGAGGTCCTGCACCTCCCCGGTTACACTGATGAGGACAAGATCCACATCGCCGAGCGGTATCTCATCCCTCGCCAGATCCAGGAGCACGGATTGACCTCGCGCCAGGTGAGAATTCGCCGCTCGGCACTAACTAAGATAATAAGAGGTTATACCCGAGAGGCCGGAGTACGCAATCTGGAGCGCAACATCGCGACTGTAGTGCGCAAACTGACCCGGCGCTTTGCTGAAGGGGAAGAGAAGCTCCCGACCGTGGAGGTCAGCAACTTGGAGGAGTTCCTGGGCCCCCAGCAGTTCTATGCGGAGGTAGCCGAGCGCATCGACACGCCTGGCGTAGTCTGCGGCCTGGCCTGGACCCAGGCAGGCGGTGAGATTCTCTTTGTCGAGGCCACCAAGATGCCTGGCAAGGAGAGCCTGGTACTAACTGGCCAGCTAGGGGAGATCATGCAGGAATCGGCCCGGGCCGCGCTCTCCTGGGTGCGCAGCAATGCCGCCCGGCTAGGTTTGCCTCCCGACTTCTTCGCCAATACCGACGTCCATCTGCATGTGCCGGCTGGAGCCACGCCCAAAGACGGCCCTTCGGCGGGCGTGGCCATGGCTATGGCCCTGATCAGCCTCTTCACCGGCCGCCTGGCCCGCAGCGACGTAGGCATGACCGGGGAGATCACCCTGCGCGGGAAGGTCCTGCGCATCGGCGGTGTGAAAGAAAAGGTGTTGGCCGCCAAACGGGCCGGCCTTAGGACGGTCATCCTGCCCGCCGGGAACGAGCCCGACGTGCTGGAGATGGAGGAGCCGCTACGGAAGGGCGTGCGTTTCGTCTATGCCAACTCCATTGACGAGGTGATCCCCCTGGCGCTCAAGCCGCCCAGCAGAAGCGCCCCCAAGACCTCCTGAGAATGCGGCTGCCGGGCGCAGCCGAGGTGGGCAGAGCGAAGGTTTCACGTGAAACACTTGTTTCACGTGAAACAAGAGGGTATCATTATTTCCGTCAACCGTGATCGAAGGGCGTGCACGGGAAATGATGTCGCCCGCGTAGAGGGGCATAGTCCTCAGCGGGCCGTGTTCTGCGAGATGTCTACGCAGTCTCCGCGCAGGCCCCCGGATGGACCCCGTCGCGGACGGAGCCGGGTCAGCGTCCACCCCTGTGTTGTGTCAATACGGTTCTTCATCCACACCCTGCAAATAGGTTAGGGCGTGGTTGCTCTCCGGGAGCGCGATGACAAAATGCTTACACCGCATGCTCGGTTCATCTGGCTGCTGGTGGCGGCGGGGATGGTCGGAATGGGACCGGTCGCGAACGCGGAGCCGGTGACGATCCAGGGCACCGTGTTGCTGCCCAACGGCGCGCCGGCCGAGGGGGCGCGGGTGCTGCTGGGCTACTATGCGACTACCGGTTACTTGCTGGCGGAGACTCAGACCGATCCGGCCGGCAAGTTTGCCCTGAACGTCGAGAATCTGCGCGCCGAGATACCAGCGCAGGCGCTGGCGCTGAAGGCGGGGAGCGCCGCAGCCTGGGGGCCGGCCCGGCCGGGCGAGGTCGCTGTCTTGCGGCTGGGAGCCAGATCGGCGGCGCTGGCGGGGACGGTGCGAGACCCCGAGGGTAAGCCCGCGGCGGGGGTAGAGATACTGCTTTACTCGCTGACGCTTTCCAGCCCCACGGGTGCGCGCAACGTCTTCTACGCGGCCATGCCCTCCGCCTCAGCCTCTCCCCTGAAAGCAACGACCGGCGCGGACGGACGCTTCTCCCTCACGGACCTGCCGGCGGGCGCGTCCGTGACGTACGGGGTACGGGCCGAGGGCTGGGCGCCGATGGCCGACCAGGCCACCGTGGGGCAGGGCGAGGCGGCGATCGTCCTGGCGCGGGAGGCGCGCATCTCCGGGCGGGTCTTGGCAGAAGGCAAGCCGGTGGCGGGGATGGTGGTAGTGGGTTCCGGGCGATATGGCTCGGCACAGTCGCCTCCGACCGGCGCGGATGGAGTGTACATCCTGACCCGCCTAGCGCCGGGCACGTTCACGCTCCGGGTGACCAATCCCCCAGCAGACCTATGCTCGCCGGTGCGCACCGATGTGAGGATCAAATCCGGGGATGACGTGGCGGGCCTTGACCTGCTGCTCACCCCCGGCGCGCTGCTGTCTGGGAAGGTGACGGAGGGGAAGGACGGCAAACCGGTGGCGGGGGTCTCGGTGATGGTGACCCGGGAGGGGCGGGAGGCCGGGGGCCCGGGCGCGTACTTCCAGACCCAGACGGCGGACCAGGGGACCTGGCAGTTGCGAGTCCCGGCGGGGCGCTATTCGGTAGCGGTCTACCGGCGGCCGACCGAGGGAATGGCGGAGTGGGTGGCGGAGCCGCGCCAGCGCCCGGTAGAGGCCGTGGAGGGTGAAAAGACGGAGAACCTGGACTTTGTCCTCGCGCCGCCGCCGATGATCCGGGGGCGGGTACTGCGCCCGGACGGGACGCCCGCCGCCGGCGTGGAGGTATTCTCCACCCCCTCCGGGTACAGCTCCGACGCCGCCGCCGGCAAGACCGATGCCGAGGGGCGCTTCTCTCTGCCCGTACGCGGTGGACGCGAAGGCCGCGGGCCCCGCGGGGAGGATCGGGCGGGGATACCACTGCTAGCGCGGTATGTAGAGGCGGGGGAGGTGGGGCTCACTTTCGTAGCAGGGCCGGAGGAGCAAGCCGACATACGGCTAGCGCCCGGCGGGTACCTCTTGGTGACCGCCACGGACAGCCAGAACCGTCCGGTAGCGGAGGCGAGCATACTGGTCTACCTGGCCGGCGGCGAGGGACGGTTTGCGGCCATGCTGCGGGGCGGAACGACCGACGCGCAGGGCAAACTGCGGCTGGGGCCGCTGCCGACCGGCCTGCCGCTGCTGGCCCGGGTGACCTGGAACCAGCAGCCCTACGCGCTCGACACCGCCTGGGACAACCTGGCGCCGATGACGCTGGCGGAGAAAGAGGAGAAGGAGATGCCGGTACTGCGGCTAGAACTACAAGGGCGGCAGGTCAAGGGTACCGTCACGGATGCCGAGGGGAAACCAGCGGTGCAGGCGCTGGTCAGCGCGGGACCGCAACAAGTGGCCTACACCGATACCGCGGGGGCTTATACGCTGGGCGGGGTGCCGCTGCGAGGGACGGCCTGGGTGCTGGCGATGGACGCCACCCGGCCCCTGTTTGGCGTGCGGGAAGTGGCGGTAGACGAGACGGAGGGTGTTGACCTGCGGCTGCAACCGCTGGGGGCGGTAACCGGGACCGTCGTGGACGCGGAGGGCAAGCCGGTGGCCGGGGCGCAGATCTACCTGCAAGCATCCTTTCAGGGCGCGGTGGGTAACAGTCCCCTGCTCTACCAGCGGCTGCGGGAGGCGGGGTATACCTATGGACAGGTCACGACTGACGAGCAGGGCAAGTGGGAGGCGCGGAATCTCCCGGCGGGGGTCTACCGGCTGAACGTGAGCGTGCCCAACAAGCCGGATCAACTGGTGGGGAACAACGAGGTGCGGGTGCGAGGCGGCGAGACCTTGGACCTGGGGCAGAGGACGGTCAAGGCGCCGGTGCCGGGAGCGCCGCCGGGAGGACCACTGCCGCCACCGCCGCCACCACCGGGAGCCGGTGGCCCGGCGCCGAAGGAGTAGGGGTGGAAGGGGAGCCTCACCTCCTGCCCCCTCTCCCTGCGGGAGAGGGGGTACAGACGGGGCGAGAGAGAAAGCCCGCCCCAGCGGAGGGGCGCGCCGTCGAGACGCCGGTGCCACCGGACGCAGGCTTGGAAGCCTGCGCTACCCGAGGAGTTCCCGCTTCTTCTCCAGGTAGTACCGGAAGTTGTCGTAGCTCACTTCCGGCTGGACGGTGTGGTCCACGTGGGGAATGTAGCCGCCCCGGTCGCGCAGGGGCAGGATCTTGCTCTCCAGCTCCCGGTCTATGGCGGCGCGGTCCTTGGCTAGCTCGCGCTTGTCTATCCCCCCGGCCAGGGCCAGGTCGGGGTACTCACGCCGCAGCTCGCGCGGGTCCATGTCGCTGGCAGCCTCCAGGGGCCACAGGCAGGTGATCCCAGCCTCGATCATCAGCGGGATCAGCACCCGAGGGTCGCCGTCGCTGTCCAACCAGAAGTGCTTGATCCCCGCCTGCCGAAAGCGCTCGATGATGCGCTGGTAGTAGGGCAGGAAGAGCCGGCGGAAGACCTGCGGGGAGAGCAACGGCCCGCCCTTGCCGGCGAAATCCTCAAAGAAGTTGAAGTAGTCGAACTGCACCTCCCCCAGGGCTCGCTCCACCGTCGCCAGCAAGAACTCCGTGTTAAACTCGATCATCTCCTCCACCAGCGCCGGGTCGTCGTAGAAGAGATACGACAGGTTCTCCGTCCCCACCCAGGAACGCAGGCCGGAATAGAGACCGAACGTGCCGTTGCCCAGCAGGCAGAGCGGGTAGTCGCGGGTCGCCCAGATGCGGACCCACTCGTCCCACCAGATCGGGTAGCGCACCCGCGCGGTAGGATCGTAGCGCTTCTTCATCGCCTCCCAACTGGCGCGGTTCGTGACGGGATGGGAGAGGTACTGGTCCATGCACCAGCGGGTGCCGCGGGCCGTGCCCTCCTTGAGGGCCTTAGTGACGATGCCCGCGGAGTTGCGGGCGGTGACGTAGCGCTCGTCTTCTGCCAGGACCTCGTACTCAAAGGGCGGAAGCATTCCGACGTTGATGAGCGCATACCCCCGGCGCTCCAAGCCGAGATAGGGCTCCCCCTCAAACCAGTTGGCATACACCTCGTGCTCGGGTAGGCCTTCGCGGAACCAGCGCTCGTAGGCCTGGCCCCAGGCGCCGAGCTCATAGTCGGGGAGGCGGTCCACGGGCTCAAAGTTCAAGACGGCAAGCAAGCGTTGGCGGTTGGTCATGGTGGGTAAGACCTCAGATTTCAGGCTTCGGACTTCAGACTTCAGACGCAGACTGGCCCTCGCGCGGATCCTGCTCCGGGCCTGAGATCTGAAGTCTGGGGTCTGAAGTCCCTCTGCGAGACAGCTCCTGTCTCTTCAACAGGCGCTCCAGTCTCGGACCGGCGAGTAGGTCGGCCCACTGCCGGGCGCGGAGGCGGATTTTGGCGAGGGGCGCCTGGCCGAACATGGCGATCCACTCGGGGGGAACGTTCTCCACACCGCGCAAGGTACCGGCGAGCATGGCGGCGCGACCGGCGATGGTGTCGCTGTCCCGGCCGATGTTGGTCCCGCCGATGGCGGCCTGGCGGACGTCGCCGTCGGCGATCTGGAACATGGCCAGCGCCAGGCCCAGGAGCTCGAGGGGATCAATGACGTGGTAGAGCAGACACTTGTCGCTGAGTTCCTGCCGGGCGGCCATGACGTCGCTGTACTTGTCCGCCACCTCCAGGCAGGCCTGCAGGTAGGCACGGGGACTGGCGAAGCTGCGCCGGTCGAAGGTCAGGAAGGGCGTGTCCGGCGCGGCGGCTACGGCTGCATCGCAGACCGAACGCACAGTGGCCTCAGGGCGGAAGGCCTCGGCAACCGCGGCCACCATGATGGCGGCGGCGGTGACGTCCAGGCCGCGCTGGTACATATAGGAGAGGGCGGTGGCGTCAATGCAGGCCCATTCGGGATCGCCTAGATGGTAAGCGCCGACCGGCTCCATGCACATGACCGTGGAGCCGGTCACCTGGATCCAGTGACCGGTGATCCGGGGGTCCCAGCCGGCGCGGATCAGGTCGTAGGCGTGGCCCATGCAGGCGTTGAAGAAGTGGTCGCGGTTGAGGCGTTCGTACCAAGTGTGGCCGAAGTGGCGGGCCAGGACCGGCTTGCCCTCGCGCTCGAGGTAGGTCTCCAGCAGGAGCATAGCCATCTGATTGTCGTCCTCGCCCTCCAGGCGCTCAGGGTTGAGGATGGTGGTGATGCCCTCGGGGTACTGCTCGTCAACCTCGTACCAGAAACGGCCCTCGACGGGGGAGCCCATGGCGTTGCCGATGGCCCCGGCGAGGATGCAGCCGTAGGCTTTGGAGAAGAGGAGGGAGTCGTTGCCGGACTTCTCCGTCGCCAGGCGGCGGGTGGTGGCAATAATCCGCTCTTCCTGCTTCAGACGCTGCTGGACCAGGTCGCCCAGACCTAGCCAGGGGCGAGCCGTCTCTTCGCCCCAGACGCGCCATTCTTCGGGGAAGGCTTCCGCGCCACCCAGGGCACCGGCGGCAGCGGCGGCGAGTACTCCACGCACTCCCGGACCGGCCCCGGTAGCGGCCAGGGTTAGCGGGATGAACAGGCGGGCGCTAGGGCCAAAGCGCTCCAGCAGCGGCAAGACGAAGAGCGGTGGGTTCCACTCGGGCCAGCAGCCGGCCTTGTTGAAAGGCGGACGGGCTTCCGCGAGCCACCAGGCGATGAAGTCTTCGTCGGAGCGGCCCGCAGCCCAGCGGGCATGGCGAACGTAAGGGTTGACCTGGTAGTAGATCTCCGGGCAGTGCTGGTGAGCGATCTTGAGAACCGCGTCAACGGTGGCGGAGGCGTCACCGGTGCAGCAGCCGGCGATCATGGCGGCGCAGAGCCCGGCCCAGTCAGCGGCCATATGGCCTTGGGCGACCGAAGCTAGCTCCACGCCGTCCAGGTAGGCGTAATCGGGGTCTCCGGCGTGAAAGAGCCCGACCGCAGGCATGGCGGCGCAGATGAAGCCCGTGGGAGAGGCGCCCAGACCGCTCAGGCGGGGGTGCATCCCCGCCTTGAGCACCTCCTGGGTGGAATGAAGGCCGTCCCAGGAAAAGACCGGCTGGGCAAGGCCGGGGTCGTCTCTGAGCAGCGCGCCCAGCCCCTCGGGGGTGGCTCGGCCGCCGGCCGTCAGATAGGCGCGCACGCCCAGGTCCACGAAGGGGGTGATCTTCAGGGCGTCGGTGCGGTAGGGTGTCAGGGCCGACTCAGCCGGGGAGAGGTCCCAGGCGAGCAGGTCGGCCGAAGTGCGCAGTGCAGGACGGGGCCGGGCTGAGGCAGCCCAGCCCATCTCCGCGCCCAAGGCAGCACCCAGCAGCGAACTTGCGATGCGTTCGGAGAGGGGAAGAGTGGTCATGGCATCTCCTGGTTGGTGGCTGGTGGTTGGTGGCTGGTGGTTGGTGGCTGGTGGTTGGTGGCTGGTGAGAGACCGGAACGACGGGAACCGACATTCTGAGACCAGCCACCAGCGACGAGGCACCAACCACCAGCTACCTTCACACCGGCACCTTGCCGCCGCGGCGGGCGTAGATACGGTAGCCACGTTCGCTGTAGCCGACCTTGGTCAAGAGCCCCAGGATGCTTTCGTTCTGCGGCGAGACCACGGCGCAGACAGTGTCGGCGCCCAAGGCTTCAAGTCGCCGGTGCATCTCCTCCACGAGTTGGGTGCCGATACCCTGGTGCTGATGGTCGGGATGCACCGCCACCCGGTAGATCCAGGCCCACCAGCCATCAAAGCCGCCGATGACGGTACCGATGATCTTGCCATCGCACTCGGCTACGTAGGCCAGACCAGGCTGTGCCTCAATCTTATTGCGCAGGTTGACCTCGTACTGGTGGGCCTGCCAGAAGTGGCGCCAGAGAGCCAGCATCCCGGGAATGTCCTTGACCCGCGCATTGCGGTAGACTATCTCCGACATGGCAAGTCCCCCTTAGGGCTCTGCGTGGAGGGGCCGACCCGGGCGTCTGGCGGGCCGGCCTCCTGACCCGCGAGCAGGTCGCGGGTCACTCGACGCGGCCTCTCCGTGCGCAGGCCGCCCGGCAGGCACCAGTCGGGCGGTCGTTCCGAGTGCCACCCCTACGCGGAGCAGACCTCGGCCTGCTTCTCCATGTAGTACCGGTAGTTGTCGAAGGACACGTCAGGCGGGAAGGAGTGGTCGGTGTGCGGTATGTACCCGCCCTCCTCGATCAGCGGGCGCAGGCGGGCCAGTTCCGCGTCAATCGCCGCCGGACCGTGGGCCACCGCGCGCTTGTCTACTCCGCCCCATATGAGCAGGTTCCTCCCGTACTTGCGCCGGACCTCCAGGACGTCCATCCCCGCCTGCGTCTCGAAGGGGTAGAGCATGTTCAGGCCCGCGTCGAGCCAGACAGGAATAAGCGGGTCAATCTGCCCGTCGCTGTCCAGGCCGATGATCTCCACACCCCGCCCGCGCAGGAACTCCGTCACGCGGGCATAGCGCGGAAGCATGTACCTGCGGGCCATGGCCGGGGAAAGCAGGGGGCCGGTCTTGTAGGCCATGTCTTCCCAAAAGACGAAGGCGTCCACGTCAATCACGTCCAGGACCTGGTCCATGATCGCAATCGTCAGGTCCGCGTTGGCGTCCATCATCTCCTCGACGAAGGCGGGGTCGTCGTAGAAGAGAGTGCAGAGGCGCTCGACGCCGACCAGATTGCGCAGGGGGCCGAAGAAGCCGCCCCAGCGGTCGGAGATGACTATCAGGGGTAGGGCAGGCTCAGGTGGTACCGGCGTCTCGCCGGTGCTTCCCCGGCGCACGTCGGTCGTCCCCGCCCCAGTGCGCCCCTCGGAGGCCTCACCCCCCCGACCCCCCTCTCCCTGCGGGAGAGGGGGGAGCCCGGAGTTGGGTTCTGAGGCTACTTCTCGTGCCTCCGGTAGCACCGGCGCTTGGCCTGCCTGCGATGCCGCAGGCTTGGAAGCCTGCGCTACCCCGCTGCGCTCCCCCCGCAGCTTCTCCTGCCAGCCCTCCCCGATCCTTGCCTCCAGGTCCGGCTGCATGCGCTGTGCCCAGAAGCGGCGGAAATCCTCCCGCGTCTCCACCGGGAAGCGGACGAACTGGGGCATGGAACTCATCGGCTGATTCTTCATCTGCCGCATGAGGATGCCCTCGTGGTTGACGAAGAGGATGGTCTCCTCGTCTTCCTCGATCACCTCATACTCAAAGGGCGGATTGGGATTCCACCAGTGTCCGTAGACGATCCGCCGGTCCGCGCCCATGTTCAGGTCGAAGGAGTCGGGGTCGTAGCCCTCGCGCTGCCAGCGCTCGAGGGTCTCGGGCCAGGCGCCCCAGTACCAGAAGGGGGCCCGGTCGCGGGGCTGGTAGTTCATAGTCGCCAGGAAGCGTTCGCGGTCGGTCATGAGGGAGGGAAAGTTCGGCGGGAGAGGGTGAAAGACCTTCTGGGGGAACTGGGCATGGGGCAAGTGGGGAGGGGAATGGTAACGGGTCTACAGGGCGGCGTTATCCGTTACCGTTGGCCGGGGCGGGTGCCGGCTTCTCTTCCCCGCCTTCGGTGCTCGCCGGTGGCTTGGTCTCCTTGGGCTTCTCCTTCTCTTCCTCTACCGCCACGCCCTCGACGTTCTCCGCCTGGATCCAGTCATCCTTGAGCGAGATGGTGGCCTTGGGGCAACGGAATTCGCTGCCGCCCTGCGTGAGGATGCGGATGTTGCCCTCCAGGACTACCTCGTCTTTAACCCCGTCGTAGAAGGCCTTGTCCGCGTAGACGGTCTTGTCCTCCTGGACGGCTTTGAGCGGGCCGTAGACGGTCGCCTGCTTCCTGTCGTCGGCGTAGTAGTAGTCAATCTGCGGGCAGGTGATGGTGGTCTTCTTCTCGCGGTATTCGGTCAGGCCTTTCTTCTCGGCCTCGCCGGGCTTCTCTTCCTTCTTCTTCTGAGTGACGATAGTGACGTTGCCGATGATCTGGGCAAACTTGGGGTCGAAGGCGATCTTGAGCGAGTCGCCGGTGAGGGTGGATTCGGGGTCCACCATCTTCAGGTGGCCCGTGGCGACGGCGGAATTGTTGTTGTCGTCATAGTCGCACTTATCCATCGTGATGGTGACGTCTTTCTGGACCATGACGATGTTGCCCGTGAGGTGGTAGACCTTGGTGGCGGCGTCGTAGAAGAGCTTATCGGCATGTTTGATCTGGACCTTCTCGGGCTTCTTCTCGGTGGGCGGATCAGCGGCGCAGGCAGGGGCGAATGCAGACGGCCCGGTCAGCCCAAGGAGGACCGCTAGTAAGACATGCCCGCGCCATGCGCGCTTCAGTTTCCCCGCAGGGCCTTTCATGGCGTCTGCACCCTCTGTAGTATCTGCTTGGCTTCCTCGGCGTCGAAGATCATCTGCACCGAATCCAGGCTGAAGTTGCCGTTGTTGACGTTGTAGTTTAGGCCTTTGCCCAATAGCTTATTCTGCCCGGAGTAGAGGTTGACCTGGTTCGGCGCCGTGATCAGGGCGGCGTTGAGATCGTAGGTCATGCCCGTAGTAGAGAACAGGGCGTCCTTGCTCCGGGCGCTCACCGTACCTGGGCAGACGATTTTGCCGGAGGCCTGGTTCCAGGTTACGGTGTCGGTGCTGACCACCACGCCCTGGTAGGAGACGACGGTAACATGGCCGGTGACCGTGAAGTCGCGGCCGCCGGTGGTGCCAGTGACCTTCTGGGCAGTCACCCGGACCAGCGGGGCACCGGAGGCACCATAGATGAGGGCTTCCTGAATGCCCTCGGCGGAGATCTGCCCCTGGCCCGAGGTGATTTTGATCTGCTTCAGTCGGATCTGCCAGGCGAGTTGGTCGCCTTCACTGTGCTTGAGCACCGGGCGCTGGATCTCCACCAGCGGGCCGGCAGGACCCGGTGGACCTGGGGTCGGCGCCGGGCTGCGGCGGAAGAACACGGCAATAAGCACCCCGCCGGTCAGGGCCACGACCGCCAGGAACAGGCCGATGAGTTGGCGCAAGCGTGTCGGCATGGGGAAATCTATGATCGCTAATCTACCGTCGTTGGTCGGCAGACGGGCTCGGCTGCGGCCGACGATTCACAGCGGTGGAGGAGGCGGGCCGCCCTGGAGAACGATGCTGATGCCGGTGACCTCACCATCAGCGGGGACGGTGACTTGGACCTGGCCTATGCGGGCCCGATCGGCGCTCGCCGCGGTCAGGGTCTGGAGACCGGCCGGGGCATTGAAGAGAGCAAAGTCGCCCGCCTCGCCGGTCTGCGCCCGGGCGGTGCCGATGAAGACCAGGGCAGCAACGGCCGGGGCACCGCCCAAGGTGATCTGACCGCGGACGTTGCCGGTACCGGCAACATGCGTAGGTGACAGGTAGACTTTGCCCAGAGCCAGAGAGCCACCTCTCAGGGAGACGTCCAGGACCAGCGGTTGGTAACTGGTGGCGTTGATGGTCACCCGGACGGTGCCGCCAGTGAGGTTTCGTAGCGTGAAGAAGCCGTCGCTCCCGGCCGTCGTCGTCTCTCCCTGTGCGGTGACTACGGCTCCGGGAAGGGGGGTTCTCAGCGCAGCGTCGGTGACAAAACCGGTGACGGTCAGGAAGCGAGCACCCCCACTACCTCCCCCACAGCCAGTGAGAAGCAGACTGGACAGGAGCGCGCAGACGGCGAACTGCGGCAAGCAGGGCCTGCAGGAGACTCTGGACATCAGGAGCGACTCCCTTCAGCGGCGGCGCGACTGAACCTCGCCCACCGACCAGGATTGTAGCACAAATGGTGATGGTCAGAAAGGCACCCGGGCCGCAATTGGACTGGTGCAGAAGACACGAGGTTCCGGGAGCGAGCGACAAGGTGGATCTCGGCTCTTGGGGACGGAGGGTGCTTGGCCGCTCTTCCAAGAAGGATAATCCGCAACTCCGAGGAATAGGATAGCATTTCCTGCGGGCGCCGGTGAAAGGGTGGAGCCGCCGATGGCCGCGGTTGACAGCCTGGCTCAATGTATCGCGCTGGAAGTGCCGGATCAACTGCCGGTCTTCTGCCACTCGGAACGCTTCGACGCCGCCTACTGTAACCTCTACTACCGGGCCTACTGCAGCGACGCGCGCACCTTGGTGGACTGCCAGGCTCACGCCAACGAGAGGTTCGGCTGGGACTGGGTCTGGGTGCACCTGGACGATGTGCTGGAGCTGGAGCCGTACGGAGTGCTGACCAGCGAGGAGGAGGACGAGCCGCGGCGGGTGCTGCAGCCGCTGGCGCTGACGGCGACAGTGCTGCGGCGGCTGCAACCGGGCATGGCGCTGCAGGGAGAGCGGCTGGAGGTGCTGCTGCAGGGCCTGACCGGGCTACGGGCGACCTTCGGCGACAGCCGGGTAGTGTGTGGCCGGCTGTCGGGGCCTCTGACCCTGGTCAACCTGATGTTCGGGCCGGAGGCTGTCCAGACCGCGCTGACCAGGGACGAGGCGATCCTGCGCGAGGCCCTGGACCTGGCGGTGGAGATTGACCTCGAGCTGGCCGAGGCCCAGGCCGCGGCCGGGGCGCATGCCTTGTGGATTGACGACCGCTTGGCTTGCTCGGACCTGATCGCGCCGGAAGCCTACGAGCGCCTGCTGCTGGGGCCGACCACCAGCTTGCTGGCCGGAGTTCGTGCGCTGGACGTTTGGAGCATGCTGCACACGGCGGAAAACAGCCTGGCGGCCCTGAAGGTCCATGCGGAGACAGGACCGGACCTGCTCAGCGTGGGGCCGCTGCTGCGCATGGGACAGGCGCACGCAGCCCTGGGGAGGCAGGTGGCGCTGATGGGCAACCTGGACCCCATTGTGCTGCTGACCAAGGCGTGGCCCTCGCAACTGGCGGCCTACGTGGACAACCTGGTGCGCATCCTCAAGCAGGGTGGCATGGCCCTGGCCACCGCCGGGCCAGTGCCGCGCGAGGCGCGCGGTCCGAACCTGCATACCATGGTGGATACCGCCCGGAAGATCTGGGAGATCGTGGCAGGTAGATAGCCGTAGTCCTTGCCCCAGGTTCCTCACCCCGTGTAGTCTGACCCGTCTGGTCGTCCCCGACGGGCCTTGCGTGGGTGCCCCTGATACTGGGTATAGATAACACCGCCCAGGCACTGCTGCGAAGGAGAGTCTGCCATGCGTCATGTCTTCCTTGCCCCTACGCGGGGGCCTCTGTGCCTGCTGGCTTTGGTGTTGAGTGTCTCGTGTGGAGGAGGAGGCCCGACCGCCGCCCCCGAACCGCCGGATGGAATGCCGGGGCCGGACAGCCCGCCGATGATCGCCGGATGCCCGATCTTCCCGGCCGACAACCCTTGGAACACGGACATCTCCGGCTACCCGGTTCATCCCAACTCAGCGACCTATATTGCCTCTATAGGTGCGGCCCGCCGTCTGCACCCGGATTTCGGGACTTTCTGGGAAGGGCGACCTATCGGCATTCCCTTTGTGGTAGTGCCGGGGACGCAGCCCAAGGTGCCGATGGTCTTTGACTACGCCGGCGAGAGCGATCCGGGCCCCTATCCGATTCCGCCCAACCCGCCGATTGAGGGCGGAACTGACGCGGAGGGGGACCGGCACATTCTGGTGCTGGACAAGGACAATCGGTTGTTGTACGAGACCTGGGACTCCCACCCCATGGCCGGAGGCGGCTGGCACTGCGGCTCCGGGGCGAAGTTCGACTTGACCAGCAACGCGCTGCGTCCCGACTACTGGACCTCGGCAGACGCCGCCGGCCTACCCATCTTGCCGGGGCTGGTGCGCTATGACGAGGTCATGGCTGGGGAGATCCGCCACGCCCTCCGCTTCACCGCCCAGCGCACCCAGCGAGGGTTCATCCACCCGGCTACACACTTTGCCAGTGCCTCCACCGACCCCAGCCTGCCGCCGATGGGTCTGCGCTTGCGGCTCAAGGCCGGCTACGACATCTCCACCTACCCGGCCCGGATGCAGGTGATCCTACGGGCCCTCAAGAAGTACGGGATGATCCTGGCCGACAACGGGAGCAACTGGTTCATCACCGGGGAGCATCACACGGGCTGGAACGACGAGGAACTGAACACGCTCAAGGCGGTCCCCGGCAACGCTTTTGAGGCGGTGGACACGGGGCAAATTATCAAGTAGCGGCGGGAGGAGAAGGAATAGTCCAAACGAGGCAGGCGGGTGGCACCCCCGCCCGAGTGTGGGTCGCAGGCAGGGCAGGGCGGCGCCGAGGGGAAACCTCAGGCCTGCTCCGTTCTATCTTCCTTCAGTATGCATCTTGCACCGTCGCTCGGAGCGGGCTGGAACCGATCCGGCCTGTGCAGTAGGTCGAGCGCAACCGGTAGGCCGGATAGAAGCTGTCATCGGCTAGCGCACAGCCAGGAGGGGCCGGATAGGCGGCAGAGAAGAGGGGCCGATATCTATCCGGCCCCTCCTCGGTTCCCACGATAGACGAGTGTTGCAGGACTCAGCAGGAGGAATCTCACGATGAAGGTGCTGCTTACCGGCGCGGCCGGGGTAATGGGGCGAACCGTCACCCAGCTGCTGGAAAAAGCGGGCGGGTATGACTTGCGCCTGACGGACATGGCGCCGCTGGAGACCGGGCACGAGTTCGTGCAGGCCGATCTGGCCGACTGGGAGCAGGTGGAACCACTCGCCCAGGGCGTGGATCAGGTGGTCCATATCGCTGCCATCCACCCGTGGAAGCAGTACACCCCGGAGCAGTACCTGGACTGCAACATCAAGGCCACCCACAACATGGTCCGCGCCGCGGCGGAGGCCAAGGTGGACCGGTTTATCTACACCTCCAGTGTCGCCGCCATGGGTTACACGCCTACCGCGGAGCATCCGCTGCCGTTCGATGAGACCAAGCCCTGCTTCCCCGATGACCATGTCTACAGCATCAGCAAGCACGTGGGGGAGCAGTTCTGTCACCTGTTCCGGCAGACGCACGGGCTGGACTGGCTGATCCTGCGTCCGGGCTGCTTCATTCCCTGCGACGAGAACGAACCGTGGTTCGGTCTGGGCCTGCTGGTGATGCGGATGACCGCCAGCGATGCGGCCCAGGCACATCTGCTGGCGTTGCAGAGCCAGGTGCGCAACGAGGCGTTGATCATCACCGCGGGCGTGCCTTTCACCAGAGAGGACGAGCCGGCGCTGCTGAGCGACGCCCGCTCGGTGATACTTAAGTACTTCCCGGAGGCTGTCTGGTTTGAGGAGCACGGACACCCCCTGCCCCAGCAAGTCAGCCCTACCTACCGCATTGATAAGGCGCGGCGATTGCTGGGGTATGAGCCGAAGGTGAGCTTCGGGAGTTGGCTGCGGGAGAGGACGGGGGCGTGACGCGCCGCCCTGGCAACCCGCGGCACCCGCTACGCGGCAACCCGTCAGGAAATGCAGTGACATGACAGCGGACCGACCGATAGTAGCGATTCTCGCCAGTGACGGCGATTACCCCAGGCTCCTGCCGCGACTGTTGGAGTTGGCGGTAGCCGTGGACGTGGTTCAGCCGGGGGAGTCGGTGCTGATCAAGCCTAACCTGCACGCTTCGGTAGATACGCCGGCAACGGGCAGCGTTACTGACCCGGCAGTGGTAGGAGCGCTGATTGACTGGGTCTGGGAACGCGGAGCGCGGGAGATTATGGTGGCGGACGGCCCTTTCTATGGGCTCAACCCTCCGGAGAGCGTCTTCACGAGGGTGGGGATGGATAAGGTCGTGGAGGCCCGGGGGGCGCGGTGGGCGGTGGTCAATCACGGCCCCTGGCGACACTTCCGCGACGCCGATCCCGATCTGCCGTCGGAGATAAGGATCTGGGAAGGTGCCTTCCGCTACGACCGCCTAATCAACGTGGCTCTGGCCAAGACCCACATGGACGTGATGGTCACGCTGGGGATGAAGAATCTCAAGGGGTTGCTGCACCCGCAGGACAAGGCGCTCCTGCACCAGGAGGGGGACCTGCCCCGGGCGCTGGTGGCGCTGAACCGATTGGTGCGGACGGACCTGACTATCGTGGATGGTACGCTGGGCATGGAAGGTCTGGGACCCCACGCGGGGACGGTGGCGAACTGGGGGTACCTCTTCGCCGGGCTGAGCACGGCGGCAGTGGAGGCGATAGTCACTCCGGCGATGGGGGTGGAGATCGAGGAGGCGCGGGTGCTGCGCTACGCGGTAGAGGCGGAGATGGTGGACCCGGCAAACGTCAAGGTGCGCGGGGAGAATCCGGCGCGGGTGCGGCGGCGCTTCGAGCGGCCCTATGAGGCGATGCTGCGCAGACTGCCCGGTGTGCATCTGGCGGCCGAGGCGGCCTGCAGCGCCTGCAAGCTGAATGTGATCAGGGCGTTGTGTGAGGAAGCGGCCGCCGGTGTGACTCCGCCGGACCACTGCATCGCGATGGGGAAAGCGCTGGTCGGGGATCCGGAGGCGGTGCTGCTGGGCAAGTGCGCGGGGGCGGCCAACCCGGGGAGGCCACACTTGGGGGGCTGCCCGCCCCGGGTGGAGAAGATCAAGGAGTATCTGCGCGGCAGGTAGCGGTCAACATCCGGCATTCCTGCCGTGCTTGCAGCATTTCGGGGCGGGGTTTGTTTGACTGCGCTGGGCAGTTGTGGTATGATAATCGGTGATTATCGGTGATTTTCTCCGTTTCCGACGTCCGCGGCGCCGGGGGCTGAGCGCGGGTGGGGTGGTGCCCAGCGGGTGGACCTCGGGTGCGGGCTCACCATTGGCGTGGGCAATACAGACTAACACATCGTTGCTGCCTTGCCAGGAGGGTCTCGCTATGCGCAGGCTCCGCATATTCTGCGGCTCCGTCCTCTTCCAGTTTATCCTCTTTTGCTTCCTGCTCACCTGTGTGCTGCCGCCGGGCGCCTGGGCACTGCCTCAGATCGAGATCACCAGCCCGAGCGACAACGGGACAGTGTGGGGGGATACCATGGTGGACGTGAGCTACCGCGGTGAACGCGGGGCTCCGATCATCAAGATTCTCCTGTATCTGGACGGATCGCTGGTCAAGGAGTGGAAGCTGCCGACGCCGCAGATGCAGGGCCGCCAGTCCTTTGCCTGGAAGTTCACCCTGGCCACCGGCGAGACGCATGTGATCGGCGCCAAAGCCATAGACAGCCTGGGCGGGGAAAGCGGTGCGACTATCCAGGTACGGGTGCAGAAGATGGAGGTGGGGGGAAGCAGCAGACGCGTTGATAAGATTCCGCCGGTTATCCGCATTTACTACCCCGCGCAGGGCGCCAAGGTGAACGGCATCATCAAGGTGAAGGCCGAGGGCGAGGACGACACCGGCATCACCACAGTGATCTTCTATGTGGACGGCAAGCTCCACAAGATGATCATGAACGCGCCGCCGTATCTAGACGAGTTGGACACCACGCGGCTGACGGACGGGTACCACGTGCTGCAGGCGGCGGCGTATGACGCGCAGGACAACGAGGGCAAGTCGGCAGAAGTCACCATTATCGTGGACAACAAGGCCGGGGGCCTGACTATGGCGCAGGAAGGCGTAGGCGCGCCGGCCACGCCGCCGGTAGGGCCAGTGTCGCCGGCGCCTGGCCCGACTGCGGTGCCGGAGGTGGTCATTCCCGCGCCCAGTCCGGCGCCGGCTGCCCCGCTGCCGCCGGGGATCTCGGGCGATTCGCCGCGCTCCACCGACGGAGTGGCAACGGAGATGGCAGCCCTTCCGGTGGAGCCACCGGCCCTCACCACGGAGGCGAGGACGGCCGAGCCCGGGCGAGCCCTGACGGCCCCGGCCATACCGAGGCCTGCTGCGCCTGCCTCCGCGGGGCCGCGCTCGCCGGGTCTCGAGCCGGTGCGGCCGCCCAGTGCGCGGAGCGGCGCCGGCGGCGGGCCGGCCATCGCTCCGGTGCAGGA